>Ga0307514_10000229_pt1 | contig 147311 bp, 140 predicted proteins | sample 16_EM_MG_FD_203088 | JGI IMG/M metagenome (GOLD analysis project Ga0307514, IMG submission 203088) | Populus trichocarpa ectomycorrhiza microbial communities from riparian zone in the Pacific Northwest, United States - 16_EM | ecosystem: Host-associated > Plants > Roots > Unclassified...
AGCACTTTGCTTAGCTCCAGGGGGGCCTGGGAGCATCTGGAATCACTTGGGAGCACCGGTGAGGTCTACCGGAGTGTCTGGGAGGTTTGCGTGTGGCTTCCGGACCGATTTACATTTTGCTGATGTACGAGTCTGACGTTGCAATACATACTAACTCAAACCAATGAGCAGGGTTGGTTCAGACCTCATGTCATCAGCCAACATCATAATTCCCTCAGTCACGTCAGGCTTAGGCCGAGACTATTCTCTTTGGCCGGGGAGTGCCCTCATGACTCCTATTGCCTGAGGCAACAAGTCAGGGATCCCACGTAATTGCCTTTGACTATCGACTGCTGTGCCCATATAGACATGCCCTGCTAGTTTCAGGAACAATGAATGTGATTGGAAACTATGCGCACGGCCGATACTGAGTATCTCCGCTATGGCATCATAGCTGCATCATCTTATGTGAATCCGCTAAGCTGTAGCTTATCCAATCAACACGCGACTCATATGTATCCCCGCTAAAAGATATATGACTGGCCTACTTGCAATGTCAGGAATAGGTGTTATACATATCACGTGACTAGACCGAGAGTAACTCCGTGATATGTATTCATTTACCATTGCAAGTACCATTATTGCTGTTAAGGGAGAACCTCTAACATGCATCTCCAAACTCGCTCGATCACAGCCTCCCAGTGCATCTCTCAGTTCACTCAATCTCGATCTCTAATTGCATCACCAAACTCCCTCGATCACAGTCTCAGAGTGTATCTCTGAGTTCCCTCAATCGTCATGTTCATGCTCACCTCAAACTGCTCTCAAGCACCGCCTGCAGCCAGTCCAGATATACCATGTGTAGATGGGTTGCTATATAGATACATAGATATATAGATGAGAATACAAACTGAATATATGAGTTTTAAAAATCGTTGAACAATAAGTAGTAGCTATGATTTCCAGGCGCACTAGCAATGTTCCCAAAGAAGATGTTATTTTTCCCTGACTGCTCTACTGTGATTTGAGGTGCTCCCAGACATGTCGCTGGCACTTCCAGGTTTTTCGCCAGCACTCCCAGGTTTGTTGCTGGCACTCCCAGGTGCTCCCAGGCTTGTCGTCGGCGCTCCTAGTTACTCTCAAGGCCGGTAGGAATGCTCTCCTAGGGTCTGATACTCTCCTGAAATTGACGCATCTAAGTTTACACTCCACATCCTCTCAGACACTCCTGGAGGCTTCCAGTGACTAAAATACATTTTGCTGATATTGGAGCAATAGTTGGACCAGCACATTTGGTGGGGGAGAATGCTGCAGCAGGTGGCATCCATAGCGTATGGCTTGTATATAATCATGTCAATTTAGATATCTACTGGACTGTATATGAATTAAATTAGAATGTCTGATTCAGGTGTGTAGCTGTGAGATAGTTTATCGAATTGTACTATTCAATAAATACATTATATATTATCACTTCCGGAGAGTCTGGCTCCAGCTGCACTGCAATCGCCTTGGAGACAAGTATCGTAGTCCCAGCAGCTCCAAAATGTTACCAACTTAAATGCATGATTTCATAGCATTCTGATGATGACTTCATACTCTTAAGAATATTCTTGTTTTCTGTTACGCTACTTCAGAAGCATTAAGGAGCATCTGAAAGTACTCTCAGAGCATTTGAAAAGTATATTGTTTTGCATTCAGCCTGTCCAGGAGCTTCTGGGAGCTTCTGGAATGGTTGGTGTTGCTAGTCAGGATAGCTGAGTGGTTAAGCTATGACTTCCGAACCATTGAGCATTTTGCTGATGTATTCGACTTGTTGCTTAAAGTAAGCATTGCAGCAATATATACAAATCTGATGAGTGTTTACTCTGGGTGTCCTAATTTTTGTAATGGGAGTTGTACAAACTTGTGTATAATCAATGTTTCAAAGGATTAAATAGTTAAGATTATTTTTGGAATCAATGGAACAGTTCAAAAAACCGTCGAAACAATAAAAATCTAGTAGAGGACCAATGTGAAAGAAACAAGTGCAATAAATTAGCTTAAATGACTAAACATGTTTTTGAAATCTCGTGACGATGCAATCACATTATTGAATGCTTTGAAGCATGGTGGAAGATTGCAAATAAGTTGCTCGGATTATTTGTGGAGAATGTGGACAAGGATCGGTCCTTGGAGTCCATTTTTGGAAACCAATTTTGCTTTTTGCTGATGTACAGTCTACCAGGGCTAAATCAACTGGGTCAAACATTAAAGAGGATACTTCTTGACAACTAGACTGAAGCTGTAAGTGTGGGCACCTTCTGATTCATCTTGAAGAGGAAAAGTGATTGGAATGTTGACTTTGCCACTGGAAGCAGAGAAACAATCCCACAAAAAATGCCAAATCTCCACCAAAAACCTGCTGGGCTTGGACCCAATGCAACCAGCCACTGTGTCTCAATGATGAAGGGAATTTTTTGTTGAGTTCCATCAGCTGTAAAGGGGTGGGGTGGTAGCTGGAGGGGGCGGATTTTGGAGGGGCAGCTGGGTTTACAAAGCCACACCTGATGTAATTTACAATTCATTTGAATAGAAAGTTTCATTTGCTACTAGAGAAGACTTTATCAAAAGGAGAGCCTCTGGTGGTCTTCTCTGGGGTGTGGTCGTGGCGGTTGCGCGGGCGGACCATACGGTCCGGGAACCGGTTACGATCCAGGGGATAACGTCCGACAGTATGTCGTCATCGATTATTACTTAATCCCTTCTGGGCATTGTCCTCAGAGTTTAGACGGACCCATTCTGTATCGAACCGAGTTTAATACGCCGATTTGGAAGAGAGAATTGGATAAAAAGATGTGTTTGATATCTATCCCAGTCACAGCAGATCAATAGCCCTATGAATAAGATCATTTGCTGGCTAGAATTGCTGGAACTACAGTTGTCTTCTCGAACAGGGCAACTTCACCAGCCATCGAGGATGTTATTTTAGTTCTTCACGAATCTTCGTCCAGGTTTCAGGTTGGTTGGTGTATGGGATACGTTTCTATACATTCTGAATTGCATGATGCCGTCTAGTACACCTTCAACGCATCCTTGAGATCCTGATTAACCTCTAGAGCTATTGGGTATATATGACTGACCTCGACAAGAATGGAATTATACCCAAGGGCTTAAACAAGTCTAAAAGGACAACTATAGTATGCTACACAGCAGGACGAAGGGATAGTAAAAGGATGGTCACTGCAGGTTTCGAATTTGCACACAGCGTTTACAGCGCATGGTGTTTATAGCATTACTTAAGCTAGGAATAAGATCTTTATGTTCGATGGTTCGGCATATTGGAGATCAGCATATCGAATAGCATATCCACCAAGTTCGGTTTCCTAGCGAAGGATTCTCGATTCCTCTTTGATGTCCGCACGGAGTTGATGTCAAAGCTTAGGATCCTATCCTTCGCTATACCAGCGATCTCTTTCCTGACTCACTGCACTGCACTCTTTCCTACTGGTATCCATTCCACCATCCACCCATCTATCAGTATCGCTTGCCATACCCCATAACCCGTCAGCACCATAAAGTAGCATCCCTGACTGTATTTTCGTTGTCTCCCAATGCTCTATGCTGCCCTTGGGAAACTTTGAAAGAATCTACTGGCGAACCTTAAGATGGACGGTGATTCGATGTCGGCGGTAGGATGAGCAGGGGGGTTGCTTGGTTGTACCAATATACCCCTTGCTACTGCATTGGTTCGTCGGTTAATCTTCTGGATGCACTCGCCTATTCAGTCGGTCCGAGGGTGATCTGCCCACGTAACAGATTCCACTACTTTCAACGGAACAATTCCGTTGTCTTGCTAGTGGTAATGCCGGGGAGATAGAGTAGAGACGATCAACCAAGAAATACCAAAGGGTGTGCGGGGAACCGGGATGACTCTAAACATGCAATCGATTCCTGTGCAATCGATTCCTGACAGTCAATTCCTTTACAACCGTTTCTAGAACGATCGATTCCTGCAGTCATTTCTTGTGCGGTACTTCCTGTGCGTTCATTCCTTTGCAGTCACTTTTCAATAGCATGCGAGACGGACCACTCCACGGCACCTCTTGTGAATCACCTAACGACTTTTTGGATGGTGACTACGTCTAGACGATGTAGCAGCGCGGACTCTGGCATTCGCATCGGCTGGCTATCATAAAGGATATCTGCTTAGAGACCGAGTGCTTAAGTACACTATGCAGACGAAGCCCCGACGGACTATCAGCTGTCTGCAATACCGGCGGGGAACAGAGCTAGATAGCTGAGTGGCGACGTATGCCGAGGGAATCAACCCGTAGAAAAGCAGTTATCCACGACGCACACAAAGAAGAAAGAACAAACACCTGAATGCTGGAAGGATCATGTGGTAGAGTATTCGATGATTGCAGGATAAGGCAGCATTCGACCCCGCAGCATGTTGTATTCAGTATTTTCAAGTAATTATCGAGGCACTCTATCGCTGTCGCTGCCTAGCGAAGAATAAATTAGATACTAGGAGTCTCGAACAACATACGATTACTCATAAGGAAGGGTGTTAACTACGATGCGCTGAGATCCGACATATGATACATAGATGGGAGTAGGTTATTGTTGTAGATGTACATATAACCGATACTGTGAGGCATGTCGCAACCCTTCGTCTTTGTTGTTCTCTCGAGGTCGTCACTCTGCAGGCCTTGGCGACTGGGATTTAAACTTATATTTAGTTAGTGTCTACCCACTAACATAGCTTCCGCTTGTAGGCTCCATCCATCTCCGCACACTCGATCAGCACAATCGCAACCACCACCACTGCCGCCGCGCAACGACCATGTCGACGACTCCCGTCACCCCTACCACCAAGCAAAAAGATGGTATTCCTGTAGTGGAATTCGATCTCGACTCCGAGCTCGAGCTCAGTCTCACGCCTATCGGGGAGTTTCTCAGCGACCTTAACGGAGACGGAGTTAACGGGAAAGGGAAGGAGAAGGAAGGGGCGGATACGGAGAGTACTACGGACACAGACTCACAGCGAGCGAATCTGCTTGATCCTATTGCTTTATCACAATCCATCACCACTACATATGTGAAAGACCTCCTTGAGCTTCTTCAATCGCGCGACTTTAATGTCTACAACCTCAAAACAGTGTTCCAAGACGAGGAGATGGAAACAGAGAACCACCTCCACGGCTTCACTAACACCTTGAAGATCGTGTACAACCCCACTGAGAACGTGGTGAAGGAGTTAAAGCCACATGGTTGCTTCCCAAGCAAGAAGCATGCCAAAGAAGCGGTCGCAGGTCTGGGCATCCAGTATGTGAAGGAGCTTCCCGAGGAGATCACCAGCCTACCTAGGACGGCAGGGTCATCTTGTGTCTCTGTGGGTCCAGTAGAGACCGAAGACTGGGTGGGATTGCTGCAAAGTATGGATTGATTTACGACTGACCCAGAGCTCAACTGATGTTTTGTTGTTGTAGATTGGTGCCAGAATAAGGGCCCTTACCCGCAGTATTCGTGGTACGCGAGCGCCAAAACCCCACCAGAGTTTTCATGCGATATCACCGACATTCCCGAACTCGGGTCGATGGTGTTGGGCGATAAGACAAAATTCTATCGGACCAAAAAGCTAGCCAGGGTTCAAGCAGCAAAGGCAGCCATTCTTTGGATAAGAGCGAACCCACCATCGGCTCCCGCCTCACCACAGTCTCCTTCCGGCAACAATGATCAGCAAGTGAAGTTTGTTGGCAAGGTGCCCGTTGCTCCTCCCGGGTCCACGATTCGAGTAGCCGCCAACACAAGTCCGCTCGAAAAGGTTAGCATCATCTGTCCGCAACTTGGCTTGTCCCTTCCAGACTACAAGTTCACACAAGACGAACGGGCACTTTCAATCTATGATGTTACTGCAATATTGAGAAGAAGAGAGGGCAAGAGTGTGAAGGTCGGGCCATTGAAGGGGCAATATGGCAGGGTGAATGCAAAGAAAAAGCTTGCTGAATGTATCATTCGGTGGCTGGACAAGGAGGCTGAGCGCAAACAAGTGACGATCGAGATAGTGGAGTCTTAGAAAGACCGCTGGTAGGTATCATCTATTTGGCCTGTGTTTGAGCTGAACGTTGGTTTGGGGGGTTTTCGTATCTTTCCAATTGTTACGAGTTTTCGTGTGAAATTGTAATGAATCTGTTCATCCTTTTTCAACAAATTTGGAGGTCCTAATACCACAGTTGTTAGTTTGCATGAGTAAAACAAACTAGCCCGTATTCCGGGTCACATTCCGTAGAATGTGTAAGAATTAGTAAGTCCAATCGCTGGGTGTAAGTACGACATGGCGCAGCAAATATATAGTATGTATTTAAATATGTACTAACAGCATGTCTTATCCCTTACAGAGGAAGGATATGGCAGCCCAGCTTTCCTGCCCCGGCCCAAAGCCTCGGTACGATACTCACTTCTCGATCAACATCAGACCCAGTTTCTTTGCGGGAGAGGAGTACTGAAATAGATTTCTGGTCGAGATCGATCGTTAATCTCCCGTTGGGTAGTTTCGGAAGGTAGATAGAGATATATACCCCTTCGTTCGAAGAAACCAGCTCGGTTAGTTTCTTGAGCTTCTCATGATTCAATGCGTTGACTGAGCCAAATTTCTTGATGTAGTCTCCCTTTTGCATCCCGGCCTCAGCAGCGGGGCTGTCTGGTGCCACACTGTTGATCTTGGCGAAGGGCGTTTGTATGACCGCGGAGTTCGCATTATCACCACCTTCAGCAGTGGATACAGATGTCATTTCAGCAGCAACAGTGGCGTGATGAGCGTGAAGGCCGGCTTCGATCTTCAACATGAGGTCTTTGTAATCATTACGGAGATAGATTATTCGTGCTCGAGTGGTACGGACTGGAGAGAGGTTGGAAATATTCATCAGCTGAGTTCAGGTGCTGCTTGCGGGTTTCGGACGGTGGCATGTTACTCTGCGCGACATCGATATCGTCACGGGGATAGGCGTCGAATGTGGTCAAGGAAGTGTTCATGTTGACTTTGTGCTGGTGTGTCCGGTGAATCGTCAGCTCAACTTGTAATTCGCATTGTTTGAGAATGAGGGGCGCAACCGAATCAAGAACGGCGCCAAGAGCCTTCAACTCTGATTCCACACGATCCTTCTCCTTCATCAGCGCCAAGAGATCGGAGAGTGATGAATCCCCATTACGCGTCGTCGTCGTCGTCGTCGATGAAGCTTGTTGCTCCAAAGAGGAGGAAGGGACGATGGTTGGAGAGTGGATATCCTCCATTTCGATAGGCTGAGATGATTGATACGACGGTAGTGGGGGAATGTCGTCGTTATGGTGAGAATGAGTGATGGATTGTACGAGAATGTTTGAAGTATTGAGAATGATGACGGGATGGTGCATTTACCATGTCCTCAGTGTAACAGCCAGCTACTTATCCACGTTACCTCCACTTCAAGGCTAAAACTCGCCTATTCGTTTCCAGGGCAGCATACCGAGCATCGAACATGTCTCTACAGAAGCAATTCAGCAAGCTCGCTTACGCCGGCGTTCTGGCCGGCCAATTCAAAAAGTCCTGTCAAACCGGGCTCCAACTACAGTCCAGCCCAGCCCAGCTTGATGACCTCGTCTCCTGCTACGTATGTTACGACCAACACTTTAACGTTCTACATCCTCCAACTTCGCTTACATGCCGGCTTTCCTAATGACCCTAATCTCCACATCATCGGAGCTTTCTTCTACTGAGAAGGGCACGTTGTTAACCGGCTCCAAAGTCCCAAAGACGATTGACGTGTCGGACTTGATGCCGCATGACTGGTGGATTGGACTGAACGGATCCCGGCAGCCGATCAGGACTGAGAGCATGATGCATACTGTTCTGCTAGAAGGTGTACTCTACGGTGTGGATAGAGATGCGTCAATGGAAGCCGTCCGTCTGCTTCAGAACCTGTCCCGGAGGAGCTGTCGAGCGCAATGAATTTGACTTTGACAAGATCGGCCCGTCGCCAGTGTGAGAGCTGATGCATAAATGAATATGGGTGGGGATCGAAGGCGAAGAAGTTATAACTATTGTAGACTGGAGTTATGAAGCGCTTAAAAGGGCTTTCTATTGTTTGCCATATGCAGCGTCCAAGACTATGATGCTGGCATTTGAGGCTAGTGAGTGTGATGGATTGTACCATTTATATTTGAAACATTGAGAACGATGATGAGATGGTGCTAAAAAGCTGTTACGCCCACTTAGTACTAGCTACCTGGGCGCTGCAAGCAATCTCCGTATCGTCAACGAGCCGGTAATCGATTCCTGCAAATGCCCCTGTCCCGAAATCTAAAAACATCGATGGCGATACGGTCTAAGCGAAAAGGCTAGCAGAGTACTCTAACCTTGGTATCTACTTGGGATGAGGTGAAGTAAAGTAACTAGGAAAAATATGCCTTCCTCAACCCTGCAAAAGGTTATCAAGAGCCGCACTCAACTGCAGTCTCCATCTGCGTGATAAGCCGACAGATCTTCTATCTTATTGCGTGGTTTGAGCACATTCGTCTGCGGCGGACGGACCAGGAGCCAACCTGGTCCAACCATCATGTTGAACCACTCTTCGGGTGGAACTTCATTCCTCCAATAACACTCGACCTAACATACTGGCCTTGGCCGGTGCAAAACTGTTTCCCTAGCGGCTGCATCTGGCTCCGCCATTGGTGCATGATGGTTTACATCATGGCTCAGTTGTCACGGCCTGCATCCGCAGAGCGCTTGGACTGAAAGGAAATTGATCGCCATCTCATGCTAGAGGTAGTGTGGATTGAGCTGTCGCTGTGTTTTCACTCAAGCAAGTAACTGAGTGAGACATGCTGTGTTGTGGTCTGGATGTTATCTCTCCCCGATCGACACCAGCATTTTTCGCGAAAGAGCCTTGGAGTTAACACTTCATCTCGCGCTTTTCCCCAGTATTTTGCTTTTGCTCTTTCAGGCCTGCCCTTCTCTCCCATTGTTCGCAGATCCATTTCCTTCCTCGCTCCTTCCCTCCCCTCCATCATCTCTCCCATACTTGCCCGGCCTGTCGTTCGTTTTTGAAGGTGCAGCACTTCTGTTTACAACCGGTCGGCATAAATACCAATCCAGCCCAACAACAACACACACCCCTGCCTTCTATGACCAGCGAGATGGTACTTCGGAACATTGCATAGTGGTCAATTCGATCGCAACCTTTCTTGAAATCTTTACGGGCCTGTTCTTCCAAGGTCAAGTCAAAGAAGGTCAAGTCTAAGGTCAAATCAAACTGTTTGTTCGGGTTTCGGCAACAGGAGGTCGGGCAATTTCTGAGGTTCGATCGCGTCAAATATCAGCACATAATCGTATCTTGTCTACCAGAGGCATATTCCTCAATTCGACATTTTGACCGGCGCTCATGGCTCTATTAACTCATAAGGTCTCGTCATGCGCCGACAACTACTCGCTTTTTGCAAAAGATAAGCCATTCTATGGAATTCCATATCTCGATAGGTCTCGGTCGTCAATACCCAGCGACGCCAGCTCTTTCTTTAGTGGGGCGCTTTCACTTCGAGAATCCACTCAGGACCTGTCACTCATCCCGTCTCGAAGCACAAAAATCGTTGGAGGAAAAAACGCCACGGTGAACAAGGATTTCACAGGTTTATGCAAACAGGAAGATGCAGATGCTACAGCTCCGCATATCATCGTCGATCCAGCGGCCCAATCAGATCGCAATGAGCTCCCGTTGAAGCACTTTGATGAAGACTACAATGATGACGACGACAACGACTATGGTATCGAAACCTCCCATCCTCCCACAGATAACGCGTCATTTGCAACGGCCGAATCTCTAAACGTCCCAGTGCCCGTGCCGAACGAGCTTGGGGAGCGGGAGAAGAATCCATACATTTTTCACAGATGGATAAAGACAATGTTTCGAAAGTCCCCAAAATACTTATCTCCGGATCATCTATATCCAGATAGGACCAATTCCCGCCCTAGCAGCATAGTGTCATCATCATTAGACTCATACAAGACGGGTCGGAAAACTATGCCATCTTCACATAGATGGGTAACTGCGGTTAAGACTGCGTCTACGACTTTGGCTTCATTTCCATCCTCTAGACATACGATCTCAAGAAAATCCACTATGGGCGCCTTGGATCCGGCTACGATAGCTAGGATGCTTGACAGAAAACATACGCTGGAGGAATTGATCACCACAGAAGAGTACTATATTCGAGACTTGAAATCGCTCAAAGATGTTAGTTTTTCTAGCTTTAATCTCCCCTCACACAGCTGATTATGATTCTTCAGAAATATCTTCCGATTCTGCGGGACTGTGTCTGGATTTCTTCTGACGTTAGGCAAGCAATGGCACGTAATATTACTGAAATGCTTGAGCTTCATGGAAGGCTACTTTCGGACATCGCTCGTGCTTTACCATGTACCACTCAAATGATCCAAGATCATAGTCTTGATGCCAGTCTAAATACTGGAGACATGGCAAGGTATCCTATTCTCGCAGATCCTGCGGCAGCAGCCGTAGTGGCTAGGGCATTCGATACAGCTGTGGGGATCCTCTCCATAAACAATTCCCGAATAATTCAATTAATCTATTGCAGATAATGGCCTTTTTTGTTTATGAAGAATATTCCGCAAAATATCAAGAAGTGATAAGAGCGCCAAAACGCGCGGGGAAATCTTCAGATACATTGCATGGAAAAGGAACAGAAGCGCTTATTGGCGCATCCAATTCCTGGGATAATCGTGGAGACTACGGCAAAAGAGCGATGGAGCTCTATGATTTGCTTTTCAAGGTGACTACAAGGATTACCAATTGGAAAAATAAATGTGACTGACCCGCCACAGCCCATTCAAAGACTTTGCAAATACCCATTGCTCTTCCGAGATATAGAAAAGAATACGCCGGCAATGGACTGTCCAGACACAAACCGACTGTTGGAGAAAGTGCGACATCGTCTCGATGAGGCAGTTCATCAGGTGAATGTAGCCAATAGTGATGCTCCGAAGATTCGCGAACGGATAGAGAAGACATGGCTGTTACAGGATAGACTTGATTTTTATGAGAAGGTATATCAACCATAATCCGTTAGGTATTCCATGGGAAGATCTGACAGCACCACAGTCGCTTCCCGTTCGGTTCTTGGGACATGTTATCCTCTGTGGGACATTGCATGTCACATGGCAGAGCAACCGTGAAAGCCAACCCCATACGGAGTATATGGCATGTATACTCTTCAAGTCTTACCTCATCTTGGCTTCTGTGTCAAAGCCCGACCACTACAAAGTAAAATTCGCGGTTACGTTAGCTGTTGCTAGCATAGAAGAACCCAGTCATGGCAAAGGTTAACAATGAAGATTCTAACCATCTTGAGAGAAACACCTAAACTCACATTCAATTAGGTCTCTACAGCCCTGGCGCACCCCATACATGGAAAATAGTATTCGAGGTGGACCACCGAATTTATGAAGTCTTGTGCTCGGCCTGCTCTGATGACGAGGAATTTGTGTGGCGCAATCACATACACGACCGTATTCTGGCCGAGAGCAAGGACTACCAAGAGTACAGCTCAACGAGCATGGATTTCTGCCCTTGCATATCATCGGATATCAAACCCGTTGGCGACGTTTTTGGACGACCAGGCACCTTGGCTCGCCATCAGTCTCTACTGCGAGGCACCGTTTTTTCTTCCTTGGAGTCTGACGGACAATATGTTGTAATCAACAACTTCTTGTTCGTCAATGATCCTGGTAGTCCGAACATCAAAAGGAGCTACAGTGCTCTCAACCTGAATGGGCTTGTTCCGACTGTCAATCTAAAGCGTTCCGAACGGAATCGGGCTGAATCTAGACTTGCGGATGTGTGGACCAAAGACCTAATTCCTTTCAATGCTACAAGGTTGAAACCACAAAGAGAACCTAGTAGTACAATGATTATTCGACGACTGTCCATGTTGAGCTTACTCTCAGGCGGCTCAAAGAAATCAATCCAAAATCCCGACGCCGTCCCTGATGCACCGTGGGAAGAGGACTACGATTATGGCGAAAGTACTATTCGACGCTCTTCAACTATGTCTTTTGCGAGAACAAAATCTGGCACGTACAAGAGTGCACCTCCAAGCCCTACCAAACGAAGCTCGAGCTTAAGCAGTAGATTCTCATTCAATTCCAGCGTCAAGAAAGAAAGCGTATCAGAAAAATCATCTCCTAGCAGCAAGAGACGGAGCATAATGCCCCTTCTAGACAGTAAATGGAGGTCGAATCTGACGGACAGTGACATCGCTGAAGCAACAACGGCCGAACTACATGCAGCCCATTGTGAAGGGTGGGGGAAGGAGGACGGATATTCCTCGATTGTGAAGACCACAACGCCTCCAAACTCGATTCAGGAAGAAGAACTTAGTATACAGGCAGCTCTTGAAGATGATTACATGAAGAGGAGGGCTCGTGAGGAAGGAACATTATCTCAACATGCCGATTCTCATAAGCCGGCATCTAACGAGAGCGAAATGCCAGACCCATACATGGCGAGACGACACACTATCGTTACGCCACCAAGGCCGAGACCGAGACCGTGGAAAAGCGTCAAACGAACAAAGTTCAAAACCTCCAGCGAACCGATAATTAGCACCGGTAGACCTTCAGGCAGCGTCATTCGTTGATTGCGTGGATATTCCACCCCAGTACTTAAGGTCCTTTTTTTTCCTTGATGAGCGTATTTGGTTCTTTGATTTCGGATTTCTCTATTGCGTCGTTCTTTTTATATCCTGGTTTTATTTGTGCCATAATTAGCCCTTTTTACTCATAACCTCCGCTTTTCAACAGGTTGTCTGATAGGCTGCTACGGCTATTTCGCATTCATCCTCTTGGGTTTCTTTTTGCAATTGTCAGCATACGGGTTGGTTGGGTCTCATTCTGCAATTGGCGTTCTTTCTTCTATTATCGACTGCCCGTCTTCGGTCTTCTTTTCTTGTGTTAGCTGAGAACTGGTTTGCCCATCTCTGCTGGATGTTGTCCCGGTTTTCGTCAGGTTCTTATGCTCCCGATGCTATGATTCTCATGTACAAATATTCGTTCTCACCGTGAGGGACTTGGTGTGGCTATTGTGGCTTTTAGTGATTACGGTTTTCCGGTGTTTTTATGTTATGCATTTGCTGCTTCGTTGGCATTGTTGATGTGGTTTTCTAATTTATTATTTGCTCTGTGAGCCGGTGGGTGGTTTGTTTGGGAGAAACGGCTGGAGTTGATTGGTTGAGGTTATAATGAAAAACGGGGAGGCCTGCCTGGGTAGATGGGCTATATTTATGTGCTTGGGATGGAAGAATGCAATACAGAATTGGATATTCTTCCAGTTCTTACGTACTATCTTTATGTTTGTGGAGGTGATGCTTGATTGTGTTATGGTTTTGTTGGTCCGTGTTACCCTCGGAAATGCAACACGTGATGGATAACAACTCTAAACGCTATGATCCTACCCTCAAGACCCCCCGCGCCTTCCTCCACTTCTCATTTACGACGTCAACGCTCAGTCTCATATAAACCGCTATTTCTTACTATATTGCCTATACCTCCATGTTATATTATCGAAACGCACGCCCAAAGCAGCATGGCAAGATCACGAAAGAGCCCTCCTCCCCCACTGTCCGATCAAGATGCAGTCCAACAACTCGAGGTGCTTACTTTTGTCGTTGCCACCGCTTGGCGTATCGTTGCTGATTTTTGATAGGTCGAGTTTAGCAGACTTGACAGTGCGCTCATTGCGACGATATACTATGACACACAGTCGATCGAGGCAGCGCGGGACACACTGAATATTTTGAGTAGTGAAACTACGATTGAAGACAATGCAGATGCCGCAACGGATACATTCTCGCCGCTCCCAGACCATTCCATGGCAAATAGTTGTCCCGAATGGGAGGACTGGAGGTCGGAAACCGAAACGGATCCAACTACAATTATGTCAATGGCTTCGCTGAGGATAGACGAGGACGATGGGTTTGGGGAGGATGAGGAGCTGAGTGATGAGATGAGAATGTTACATGCTATGTTTCCCACGATGAGTAAATATACGCTGAGTAGGACCCTTGAAAAATGCGGCGGGGATTACACCAGGACTACGGATGAGTTGTTGAATTGCACGTTTTTGGAAGAAGACGGGGTAGAGGGGAAGAGTGTGGATGGGTTTGGTGAGGAGGTTAATGGGTTTCGCAACGGAAGGAAGAAGAGGAAACAAAAGGGAAAGATCTTAATAACTCCACAGAGACGGATGTCATTACCACCCGAAAGAACCGTGAATGCGCCTAGTGCCTCGAGGGTGTCTGTCTGGGACAAAAAGAATGAGGAAATTCAGTACCTCTCTGAGACTTTAGGTCTACCGAAGCGTATGGTTGCGTCGACGCATCATTCTAATGGAGGATCGTTACCACGGACTCTCGCCGTGCTATTGGATACTTATGGTGGAGAAGCGACTGGTGACAAGGAAGAGCATATTGCGGAGCTCGATGAACTGTCGCAAGAGTTTGGGAATGATGTCAAGACACAGCATCTAGAGCGACTATTACGACTTTGCAAAGACAATAAGGTAGCAGTGTTTAACCTAGCTGAGCTCCTCCGGAGGAGTCTACCTAAAGACCCAATTCTGCAAATCAACACCACCAATATATCTCCCACCTCTCCACGCAAGCCTACATACGCAAGCCCCCGTCTCCCACAGAACCGTGAGGAGAATTGGACTGTGGTTGGGACGTCAATGCGCTCTCCGCCCTTCTCTCCTACCTATCAACATCGACCGCTCGATTACATCGCCGCATCGCAAATCTCCCAGAAGTTCCGAGATGCTCGCAACGAGGCCTTTCAGAAAGCTGCAGCTTCTTATCGGCGCTCAAGATCAGACAAACTTATGGGAGGCGCCGCTGTGTTCTATGCGGATTTAGGACACGATTACCATTCCAAAACAAAGGAATACGACAACATAGCTGCAGAGAGATACGTCACCGAGAATAGTGCAACGGGTGTTCTCGATCTGCATGGGGTCACGGTTCAGCAGGCGCTCAAGATTGCGAAAGAGAGAACGACGCAGTGGTGGGCGGAGACACCGCCGGATGAGAAGGGTCGCGGTGTAAAGCCATTCAGGATTGTTACCGGGTTGGGGAGGCACAGTAAGGATGGGCAGGCGAAACTGGCGCCCGCAGTGTCGAAAATGCTACAGAGGGAGAAGTGGGATATTACTGTTGGATCAGGAGAGATTATGGTTTACGGAGTTAAGAAGTAATAGTTATGGATTTGTGATGGTGACGATGAACACGATGGTGGATATGGTGTTCATGGAATGTTCTTTTTGGTTGATGGGATGTCATTATTTCTTACCTGCTGTCTCATAAGTTTTGGATTACGGGTGTGCTATTTGATATATCTGGATATTTGGCGAGTTTTTCTTTCTTTTTTTTTCTTTTTTTTTTGGGGTGGGAGTATATCCTACTGTTGGGGATGTTATCGGTTGGTTCATGCATTCATTTCATAGTTGTGTATTTAGTTGTTTGGTAGATACCAGGAGTTGGCGCACATATGATGTAGAAAGACCATCCTCATCCCTTGCCCTACATATAGCTTTAGATATCTACTCGATTAATATTACGTATAGATATCGAGTACGAGATGGAGTGGCAGATATGCTGAAGGTGGATGCGGCTTAAAAGCTTAATTATCAAACCCCGCAGCCTTCTTCTAGTAACCAAAGATCCAGCCAACATCCCTATTCCACAACCATACACCATGGCGAATTCCAAGTACACATTCCCCTCTCTCGTCATCCCTCCTCTCACAATGACCAACGTAGATACGAATACGTCCGGCAGTTCGAGAAATCTGACAACCTTCTCCTCAACACCTGGATCGTCGTGCGTCTCGACGGCAGAGGCTTCCACAAATTCACTGCACGTCACAACTTCACGAAACCGAACGACCTGCGCGCACTGAACCTCATGAACGCGGCAGCCTCCGCCGTCATCACAGAGATCCCAGAGATCGTGTTTGCGTATGGTGTCAGCGACGAGTTCTCGTTTGTGTTACGCAGGAACACGGACTTGTTTGAGCGCAGGGAAAGGTTACTCCCCCCCCGAAGGAAGGAATGGAGCTGACGTATAGTGGGGTATAGCAAGATCGTCACTACGATAACCTCAACTTTTACTGCATACTACATCCACCTCTGGCCCACGTGCTTCCTCGATATCCCACTCACGCCCCCACTCCCATCCTTCGACGGCCGCGCAGTGCTATATCCAACCACACAAAACCTCCGCGACTACATCTCGTGGCGGCAGGTAGACGCACATATCAATAATCTGTACAACACTACCTTTTGGGCGCTGATCCAGCGCGGGGGGATAACGGCGGCGGAGGCAGAGAAGGAGTTGATCGGAACGCTGTCAAAGGATAAGAATGAAATCTTATTCAGTAGGTTTGGGATTAATTATAATAATGAGGAGGAAATGTGTAAGAAGGGGAGTGTGGTGTTTAGGGAGTATGATACCCCGCCTCCGGAGAATGGGGGGAAAGAGGTGGGGACGGGGGAGACGCTGTCGAAGAGTCAGATGGAGAAGAGGAGGAAGATGCAGAGGAAGGCGAAGGTTGTGGTGAGGTTTTGCGATGTTATTAGGAACGCTTTTTGGGAGGAGAGGCCGTGGATTTTGGGGAGTCAGGCGGGGGCTTAGGAATTGGCAGTGTGTTGTGATGAGAAGGGGGAATACGTATCGCTTCAGGGGACGCGTTTAGTCACAAGAAATGACATCGATACTAGCTTGACCACACTGGGTAATGCACAGGTGGGTTTGTTAGAGGCCCATCACACCGATCAACTCAATTTCCAACCCACACCCATCCAAACCGATTCATACGGTTCCAATGGTAACCGCAATGGCAGGTGGCTGCGCGCTCCATGGGCTGCGCCAGATAGGTGCTCAGTATATAGGAAAAGTATAGCAACACATAATGCACTTTTTAAGTACCTCTCTACTACGTGGGTGGTAGTGTCTGCATTGCAATACTTTCCCCCTGTTCCAAGTACCACCCAGCGACACGTTTGGCCTATTCTCGGGTAGATACGTTATTTCGTACAACCATCTCTAAAATGAACTTATTGCTACTATGCTTATTGCTACTATGACCACCTCGCCGCAGGAACTTCAAGAAGCCTCGCTCTCATTTTTATATGACTGACTGACTCACCAACAATCCCAGGCGACGCATAATATCAGCTCTGTTGCAGCTACAAAGCCAGATTCCCGAATAAGAACCGCAGCCAAGTTTGTACATAATTCGGTGGGATGATTTGTTTTTGTTTGTAATCATATTGTATTCAACCGCTTGCGGCCATGACATACATCTTCTTAAACTATCCTCATCACTCTTTGAAATTAACAAAAGAAACAAGTAAATACATGACTCTCCCTCTACTACCTATATCCCCTACGGTGGGATGATTATTGTGCGGTAGAAAGAAATCTCTAAAGTTACGTGATATTCTATGATTATTAAACATGCAATCGCACTCGAAATCGTCTTGCTCCATTCAGATTCGTCCATTTCCATCTCTAGTTTGTGAATGGGCTGCGCTGTCAGCTCTTAAACTCCTGCACTTGCTTGTACCTACCACTCCGGGTATTCTCAGAAGAAAGGGATGGGAATAACTCCAGAATGAACCAAACTGCAAGGGGGCCTCGGAGTCTCCGTGAATAGCACTATTAACACGCTTAAAATACACTTTCACTCATAAACATGAAGATAAAATGGAACTATGTACATCGGAACGTACTCTATATGCGGACATTGGTCCTACCGAACTAATGGCGTGACACATGAAACTATGAATATACTAGAGACAAAGTAAAACTGTGATAACCCCATCAAAAAGAAAGAAGTGCTAAAAACCGTGTATGAAGAAAAGAAAACGCCGTGCACCATACTATCCGACCTAGTAACCAAGCCCTATTTCCTCCTTCCTCAAACACAGACAGGATGGCGAATTAGAAAAATATGAAGACGTTAATAATAAAATGCATAATGCCCTGTAACCAATAATTTATGTAGAATCCTGCATCATTAAGAAAAAACGAAAGCATAAGAATGAACGCCATACACCCGCCTTATGTCGATCAATCATCGTCGATACAGATGATTTCAACTTCCCTTTTCAACTTTCCCACAATCGAAGTTGTTGATTCTCTTCTCTCATTCTTCCCCAGACCTTGCCGCCGGCTTCCTTCGTCACTTTCATTTGGCTGCTTGGCTTCCCAATTGCCCTTGTCATCGATGGTGATATGCTTGACATCCTCATACTTCGACATATCCTCTCGCATTTTCGCTAATACGCCTTTCAAGTATCCGTCTATTACCAAATCCTCGGGCCTTGCACGTCCTCCACAGTGTGGACATTTGTACGAATCCTCCTTTGGCGGAATGCCCGGTGCTTCCCGAGGTCTGCTCGACATGTAATTATCGAAGTCAAAGCATTCCAAATGGAGGCAAGTTTTTCCTCTAACAGGCATGTCGATGAGCCGAAAAGACAAGGGACAGCACACGCCAACAGTGACCGTATTGGTACTGACAATCAGATCAACATCGCCATTAGACGAAAGCCGCCGCACAATTTCCGCTCGTGATTGTTGCTCATCAAGAAGACCCATTTCTGCTTTGATGGCGCTCTCATTCCTGCATTCAAAAACTTCAATGATTGCGAAATACGTGGACAGGTCTGAGAGGTTACTGAGGCGTACGACCTTGACCTCATTTAGTCCAGCTTGAACAAAGTTGGTGATATCCACTGGAAGATCCTTCCCCCATCGCACTTTCCTTCGAAACTCCAAGCGCTTGCCGTTAATCTCCATGAAGGTGTTCTTTGGCCAGACAGATTCCTTCGCAACCCATTCAGCGTCTGTTACGGGCGGAATTTCCCCTTGTTTAACTTCAATACACCGAAGTTTATAAACAAGAGTGCCACAAGAGACCATCGGTCGTGTTGGCGGTTCACCTAAGATTGTTGGCGAACATAATCTAGACAACCGGCGTTCGTCCTCCGCGGATATTGTCCATGTGCGCTTCTCCACTTCACATGCAGCGGGCAATTTTAGTCGCTGAATAGGAAAATCGACAATGCTGAAATGCAGCCTGTCTAAAGAGCTCGTATCTAGCGGCGACGGTGCTTGTGACATCACCGGACTTGCAAGGTGGGTCTCCAAAAGGTTATCTTGGACTGGAGGCAAGATGAGCGATGGATGTGATGGCGGTGGCAGTGATGTTGAGCCTGGGGGGCCATTCGAGGGCATAATGTTCGTCCGCAATTGACTTCCAACTAGCGGCTGGGCCTGGTGATGGATGCGTGGATTCACCAGTGGCGCACCTGGCATATGTTGGATGTTTTGTTGGACATTTTGGGGATATATTTGGCCTGGCCATGGCTGTTGTCCATGATTATTCGCTGGAAATTGCTGCTGTCCCACGATACTACCAGAGTACCTCATCTGTGGGGGTATATGAGTGGAGGGTACAGGCTGAGTATGGACAGGCCGAAAACCCACAGATGACACGAAAGAATTATGCAAAATTTGTTGCATATCTGGACGCTGTTGTGGCTGTTGACGATGTTGGTGTGGAAACTGCTGATGTTGTTGCTGAAGCTGCTGAAGCTGCTGGAGCCGATGCTGATGCTGCTGCCGTTGCTGTTGATTGACGGCCATTGACGATACCATTTGATTAGGAAAAGGAGGAGCCGGCTGCGCAACCATGGGAGTTGATGGAGGTGGTTGGGACATGGTTCCACCCAGACTGTGGAAGTAGCCACCTTCAGTTTGTTGTGGTATTGAGGGAGTCTGTGGAGGGGATACACGTAGGTTATTGAAATTGAAATACCCGTTCTCGTTTCCAATAACCCCTTGTCCTTGTACGGGCCTCTGTGCGACGTTCGGGGCGTTTGGAACGTTCGGAATGGGCGATGACTTGCTGGCCTGTATCGACTTTTCCACCATATTCCGAATCGAAATTGCGAACACTGCCGTCAAACCAGGGGAACGCAATGGTTCCATAAACTGTTGCATTTCTTCGTCTGTCGGCTTGTGCGATTTTTTTGCGCATACTCGTCGAACCTTAGCCACAATCTGCGATAATCGTCAGATCAAGCTCAAACAATGTTCAATTTAACAAAATGTAGAGACTGGCAATGAAATGACCCCGCAGCAGTGAGATATACCGGCTCTAATTGGTAATCTCGTATTCACCGCTGGGCCATTCTCTCGGTCAGTCTCCAATCACCCATTCCACATACCTCAAAGCGTTCTTTCAAGAACTCTCTAACTAATTTCATAGAGGAGATCACTTTTGGATGCTGCATCTCCGGTGAAGTATATTTCCATGGAAATCCAGCGAAGAACTGCAAACAGCGCAAAGAAATCTTTGCATTATCATACAAAAATGACTTCAATAGATTCAGCCCATCAGTATGTTCAGTTGTAATTCCAGCTTGTTGTTTAATATTCTCTGATGAAAGAGTATGTGCACAGAACACCTGATGAATAAGAAGAAATATCAAATCGTCATCTCTGACGGCCTGCATTAATAAAGTGATCCGCAAATTCTCCAGTGGAGAAATTGGTGCATCTCTGCGGTCCGAGCTGACCTTAAACGACTCGAGTATCGCGAGAAGAGTCCGAACATTGCTATCCTTTGTATTCTGGTTTTGATGGGATGTAACCGGTGGTTGGTTGGATGGTTGCCGGGGGTTCGTAGCACTTCCAGGAAAGGTCATTTGCGAAGGGGATGGCGCAGGAGAAGGTCTAGGCGTATATACAATACGGGGCCCACTAGTGACCGTGTCAACGAGTGTGGAGTGTGAACTGCTTCTTCGTAGCAAATGCTGTTGATCTGACGGAGGAGACGGTGCAAGAGGAGATATCAGTGGAGCTGTCACTACTCGTTTTGGATGTCGTATATCTCCAGCTTCTATGCTTCCACCGCTTCTTTTCTGTCCGACATGGGGTGTGTCTGTAACCTGTCCGCTTCCCTCGCGATCGGTTTCAGATAATGCCGGCGTTCCGCTATTTACAGCTTCCTGGGTTGGTTGGTCGGCTGGCGTTGCGCTGGGTGTTCTTTCAAACGGCACTGCGGAGTGGCGATCGGGTATCGTACGCTCCAATTCTCTATGCACCGGCCCAGGCGGAGATTTACTGGGTGCGGGCGATGGTAATATGCTTTCAGTATCCACTCCAACAGGTTTCCGGGCTGTGTCGTCGGACGACTGCCCTACAGATTCACCCTGCCCAATTTCCGCCCAATTGACAGATCCTTCCGGTCCAGCAGTGGCAATAAGGACATTTTTATCAATGGTCCTAGATAACGCCTGCGAGGCGGGACGATTTCTTGGAGTTTTCCTGAGTTTTAACGGACCGGACTGAGGTCGGATTGTAGCTGGAACGGATTCTCCACCACGAACTGGGACTGCATTTTCATTTCTCATCCATGACCTTTGCTTCCCACCCATAAATGCATTCAATGTGTTGTTCACGCTGGTCAACTCACGCCTGAACAAGATTAGCGAACAGTTTTGACAATACATGACGTCTAGAAAAAAGCAAACTTACGAAGCTGCTGATAGAGTGCCAGCATCCTCTGTAGTTGAGTTTGTTCGTCGTCGTCGAGGGTTCATCCCAGATATTCTGTTGCTGATCACTTTCTTCTATCCCGCACGCTGGTATAGCCAACGTCAGGTGGAACCGGGCAACACAAATAATCTCCTGTAGCGAGTCGTGCGAGGGATTCGTGCGACGCAATTTTATGTCTATTGACGTGGCGGCGATCGAGCATGCGGAGGGAAGAGGGGTTGATAACCCTCTGGAGTGGCAAGATGAGACGAAAAGTCACGAGAGGATGCTGCAGCTTAAGCGTCGTGTGTGTCGCACTGGATGATCTCGCCGTCCTTATCCTATCAATTGTACCCCTGAAGGTATTGATTGTATCAATGCTCACCCATCGACGGGTAGCTCTCGCAAATCGCTCGGCTCCTCTCCCTTAAGTGGCGGTTGTTGGATCCGACGGCAAACGGGCAGCTGGTGATAATTTTGCGAGTCTTCTTTGTTGTCACTGTCCTTCTTTACTTCCTCGGCAGCGACAATGACGAAGTCTGTGTGTGTTTGCACACCTCTTCCTCTTCAGAGCCTGTTGCTGTTGAAGCTTGCTGGTATTGGTGGAAGTGTTGTAGTTACTAGTTGCTGTGAAGATGGACAATTCTAGGTAAAAGGGTAAAGGGGTGGTGATGTGATACATAGTCAAATACCTCCAGTGTTTCCTAAAAAGCAAAAGGCAAAATCAGTTTGCATGGGTGTTGGGTAGGACAAGGAAAAGAACAGGACTCTGGGGAACCAATCAATTGACCTCCAGTGAGTTAATTTTGCCACTTAGGTTCTTCAGCACATGCCAAGTGCCTTGCATCCTGGTGAACAAAGCAAAAATCTGCAAACCGCGGTCACATGCTCCATGCGAGAAATTTGGAGAGCTGTGATTGGCTGGCTATAGTAGGGATGTGTCAGAATTTTACTTGCTGCGGGCTTCAACCCTACGGCATCTTGCATACTCTTCTTTATTTCTTTTAATATAACTCTGTTGCTCTGTATCTATAATCCTACCGTCCCGATTTCTAACACAAATAGAAAGCAAACACACTTAACCGAGGGAATCCTAGAGAAACCCGCCGAACGCCGAAGAATCCAAAATAGAGGTATCACATCCCGTCACTCGGACTATACATGTTGCATTTTTAGACCGTCAGACTTGACCAGAACTCACGTCAGATTCTCGTGAGATTCAGCTAAATATGAGTAGCTATGTGCAAATAAATGTGTGTAAGGTATACGGAGATCTGTACATATATGGGTCTCTTAATTATTACCTTATTATTTTGTAATATAGCCGTAGGTAAGTACTTAAGTAGTTTTCTATATCCTTGTATCAGTGGATGAATAGGTTAACAACGGAGCAAGTTTGCTTGTCTCGGGCCGCCAAGATGGTTGTTGCATATCCGGTTGGCAAAGAGTGGCAAAGAGTGGCAAAGAGTGGCAAGAGTGGCGAAAAGTGGCGAAAAGTGGCACCGGCACACCCGAAGATTCTCTGTATATATCTTGAGTCTTTTCTCTTTTCTCTTGTAGAGTCGCGTACAAGGGTATAACAGATTTAATAGTATAACGAAAGCTTATACTGAGGATAAGAATTCAGTGAGCAACATCCACACAAGAACTCCGTTGCAATCCGTCATATCCTTATACGCGACTCTACTGTGGAATACACGGTTCTTACTTCTATATCGCAACAATGATATCGGAGGTCTTGATATCCTGTTGCAAGGCACTAATACAAAGGCGCCAAGTAAACCTCGATCGCTGATGCCTATGTGGGTTAGATCTACGAACTGCCACCAGACAAAAGAATGTTTGAAATCGCTATCCTTATACTAGCGACTTCCGGTTGCGGTAATCCAGGAAGAGCATTATACTGGCTATAGCGGCACATTCCAGCGCGTCTTACGAGTCCTTTTGGCCGGTTTGCACAATATTGTCTAATTGGACCTCTCTTAATTGATGTCAACGGTCGTTAATTTAACTTTAACGCAGAGGTGGAAAATCGTGCCCCGTTATGTAGGTATTTCAAATTGCATTCTGGATGGCAGACGAAGAAAGTGAGCGAACCCGCGCTAGTTTCACATCGCGAACCATGACAACCTCCGATGCGTTCTCAGGCTCCCACTCCACACACAGTCATGCCCATCAGTCCTGATGGCAGGAGAAGGGAGTCAACCCACAAAGAATGCATCTGAGTAATTCAGCTAAAGTCTGAAGGCAATTCCTATCATGAAATCCAGCGGCAAGCTGGAGTTGGCAAAACTGCAGTTCATTGCATTTTCAATAAGTGGAATAAAGAAAATGTGGTCATCAACAAGCCATTCTCTGGATGGCCAAAAAAATTATTGGACCGTAACAAGTGACATCTACAAGTATTAGTAAAGTGCAACTCACATGCAACATTATATGAAACCACAGCAGATTTTGAACTGATTTGCAGCATTCGATTGGTTGGGGATACACTTTGTTCTCAGCAGTGGAGAGTTCATATATATAGATATAAACCCTCGTTGACAGAGGCTAATCATTGAAAACAGAAGCGGTGGACTTGGCAGGATGCTTCAATATTTGTTGAGTAGTAGAGAAACAAGATATATACAGATGATGTTTACCTCTCAACTGGATTCATCCTATGGCAACCAACTATACGATGAAAACCAGGTGCACCTTTCGAAGATTGCAATTTTGCACCAACCTTTAAGGGGACTTCAGCACAACACAATTCTTTGCTGTATTCTCATCTACTGGACATACACAGATTGTTCCCATACGACAGCAACAAGAACATAAGTATGAAAACAATACTGATTAACTTGGACTGAAGTTCTCTCAGTATGTCAATGAAGTCTTGGTTCCACATATTCTACCACTCTATGAAGCAATGGGAGGGTCCAATGCTGGTGTACGTACCATTGAGGATGGTGCCAGCTACCATACATTTGCATATACATGGAAGCGGAGATTGATGAATGAAATAATACGGTTGGATTGGGCACCCCATTCACCAGATATGAATCCAATTGAGAATGTATGGTCTATATGGAAAGCAGGCTGTAGAAAAGTAATGAGGGACCCTAACCAACAACCTCATGGTTGGGAGGAAGTCATTGCTGTTGCACAGTGGTTGTGGGAGGAGCTGCAAATCTACAGGTGGATAGATGGCATGCCAAGAAGAGTCTGTACCCTCCTTTGCAAAAATGGTGGTCCTACACAATGGTAGAACTTCTTATATGTGTATACTACTTGCATCTTCATTCTTAATTAAATTGACCAGCGTTGTGTTGAGAAATCGATTTTTGAACGTTGCCCGTAGGTCGCGAAAATGCCAAGCGTCCGCTCACTTTCTTCACTCGTCTGATGGTCAGAGCCGGAGAGTCTAGAGATTCATTGTCTTTACCATCCACTATGGGCAACAACGCAAATGTCCAGCCAAAGTTATTGTCCATATATCAGCAGAGGTTAGCTAGTAGCTGTGAGACTATCAAACTTCTGTAATGGCTTAAAGTCAAGTTGAAGAGGCCAGAACATAGGAGTCATATCTGAGGCAGTACGTTAGTAAAGTCGATGCAAATCGCTTGCTAATGCAAAGATGTTGTCGTAAGAACCTGTCATTACTGCAAAGCATCGATTGGTTGTGAATGTATTTTTAGCTTAGATCGTCAAAAAATCCCATATGTAAAAACATACTCCAGGTCTAGAGCGCACGAGAGATAGGCGGGACGAGTAAGTAACCTGAGCTCCCACCATCATATCAGTACTATATTAACATATTTCATGGGTACATCATGATGCGCCCTGGCTGCGGTCCCTAAGATCTGAGAATGGTAGTGCTTGATCGTCGAGTCAGGGGGTGTAAAGCCAGATGACTTGTTCGCAATTCAACTATTGAATAAATGTTCAAGCAAGTTCAGCCGATTGTATGCGCAGGAGTGGCTGAAGTTATATCAGATTGAATTGAGGAAGATGGCTGGAGTACCACGGAAACGATCTTCAATGTGACATACGACGCTTTTTACGTCCATTTCGTCGGCGCAAGTTACTGTAAGCTATATAGATAGCTCCAGAGGGGATTGTTGCAAAGCCCCTGACGATTGCAAATTTCAAGGTTCCATAGCTCTTAGCACATGTTGTACGCCTTTAACCTGGATGTCCGATGTCATTGAAAGTCGGTCTCTAATGACAAGATAAGGCGATCATATATTCCTGATTCTGGGGAACTTTTCATGTGAAGACCTTGTCGCTTCGGTAACTCTCGCTTCTATCACCGGCAAGGCGCCCCTCGTTACTTGTTGCCTAAAGTACCTTGTACCTCCTTCGCTTTTTTACCAAATTGAAGATCGACACGACGGCTGCTAGATTTATTGCATGCCAGTGTGCTCGCCCTCATCAAACAGTGACTTGCCTCTACGACGCACAAAGTTACTGCCCATATTGCAACATTACGGGGAGGGAAGACTTGATGAACAAGTACAAAAGTTACCACATTTCTGCAGCTAATCGCACTCTTTTATACTAAAGGGCTACTTTTCTGTTCACCAGTGCTGCTGCAAGGCCAGCATCACACGCCGCCGCCTCAACTAGGACTCCTCGCGAGGCGATAAGCTTAATCGAGTACCGGTACGCCAACGGCTTGACGAGGCTCTATCATGACCAAAATCGCCAGTGACGCTGTGGCTACTACGCCTGGCGCTGAGGGCAACTTGAGTTCTCGGGCGCAAGCATCAAATGGCCCCGTCCGGCCTTCTCTCGTTATTCCTTCAAATGCAACCATCTTAATGGCTGTCCATGTAAAGACTCCTGTGGTTACGGAGAGTGTATTGGTATCGTTCGCTAACAGTCCTTGTCTAGGATTTCGAAGCACGGTCGCCGGACGAACTAACACTTCATAAGGGCGATCACATAGAGTTGCTAGAACGGGACGGTACAGTTCACCTTGTCGAAGGCCAAGATATCGATTGTGGACTGATCACATGCGTTCACAGAGGAGTTTTCAGACGGGTGGTATCTTGTAAAGTTCCTCCCCTTTTATTTAACAGCTTTAAATGTTGTGGGTGTGCGGGGAAACCCGTGTTTTTATGGCTCGTTCCGAATGCGCGCCTTTTATGTTGGCGCGAATGAGCAGCGATGAGATGGAGATGCTCGTACCTCATCAAACCGTTTACCAATTATTCGGTGCAACATCGTTAACATAATGGCTGTACCTCGTAGGGACGATCCATAGCGACCAACGAGAAGGGACTTTTCCCCCAAGGTGAGCGTCCCCTTGATCTCGGATAAACGTCCCGTTGGCCCGTTTTGCGATTTACAACTGGAATGAACAATTTTCATACTGACTGCGTGCCGGCAAGTTTACACTGCGCCAACCACAAAAATGAGTGCAGAGGCGAATATGTACGCCTCGGCCATCATCACACCCTCGTCTGGAGCGGCTTCGTCTTCATCTGCGGATGAACCGACTTCTGCATCTACCGCTACAACTACCCCTGCAGCCCCGCAGCCATCCAAAAGCCTCCCTGATCGCCAGGAGTCGCGAAGCTCCTCCCCAGATTCGCACATTACAGCTCAAACACAATCAACCGATGGTGCATCTATAAACGAAACGTCTACCTCACCATTGACCGTTGAGAAAGGGCGATCTACCCCAACACCCAGGAACCCGGGTCCAATTGTTGAAGAGCGTACGGCAAACCACGTTCAGGGATTGCGCAGTCCCGTCGTCGAAGATACGCTGAGTGACATCGAGGAGGCGCTTTCCGAAATCTCCAAGAACCGTCAGAGTCGTGGTAGCAAGGCCATACGAGACCTCAACAACCGAAGACATACCACAAGCATGCCAGGAACAAACTTCAGCAATTCCTTTTCTGTACCAGAAGAGTTAAATGACTCTTCGTCAGAATGTATGAATTCAAGTTCCCACGACGGCACCATGCTGACGTTACAAAAGATTCCATCCAAGAGCACTCGACGGACGTCTTCTGTTCAGACCCAGAAGACCCTGACAAGAAGTCCGACTTGTCGATCCACGAATATCCCGTCGATGACGTTGCGTATACGAAAGCGGATATCATGAAATGGACTCCGGCCGACGTTTCCAAGTATTTACAATACCGGCAAGTACCTCTAGCGACATGCATAAAATTTGAGGAACAAGAAGTCACCGGTTCTATTTTGTTGCAACTGGAAATGTCCCACCTAAAAGAGCTGGAACTTGGTAGCTTTGGTAAGCGCTTTGAGGTTTGGAAGGAAATTGAGCACCTGGTGAAGAACTTGAAACATCCGGCTACGAAGCCCCGAAGCGGAAGTGATGCTGTAGTTCGGCACTCTGCAGTAGGTTTCACCCAAGAAGGCTATAACCGACAACGAAGCAGCACGGTTGGTACAGTGTTACCTCGCATCCGTAGCCAGCACAATCGACCTCCGTCGCGGCAGCACATGGTTAACGTTCAGGAGGCTAATACGCATCAGTCTGGGGGCTCATCGTCGCTAAAGAACTTGGTCTCTTCAGAAGTTTCTTCAATTTCTCCGGCGGCCGGTGTTTGGGAACAACCACGATCTCCACCCCTTTCGCCCGTTCACGGTGGACATACAGGTTCATCGAAGCGGCATTCTACGCAGGAGCAACTCCCTTCACCGGCTACAGCATTGAATGCCGCAATGTCTGCTGGGGCGGCCGTGCTTGTCGCTGGTGGCGTCGAAAACAAAGCTCACCAACGAGTAGGGTCATTCGACAGAAGCTGGACAAGCGGAATTATAGGTGGACTCGCGCGTCCCTCCACAGCAACCGGAATGAGAGAGAATAAAGGCAAGCATAAAATAACTTCAAGTACAGGGACCGCGGACAGCACCATCACAGGCGACAGTGGTTTCTCTGAATCAACCCAGTCGCCAAGACAGAGCGTGACGGAACGTAGCTATTTTTCTAGCGGCGAATCAAAAGAGCGTAAGGTCTTGCAAAAGAGGAACGGTAGGGTGGACCATACCAGCTATACAGAGGAGCAAAGACTGAGAAATGCTACAGTTCACAGTCGACACTCCAGGATAGCCAGTGCAGGAGAAGCTGTACGGAGAACCTCTTCCTCGACACTGTCTGCGGCCATCGCATACCGTAAAGGCAGCAAGGATAAGCACAAACGGAAGAGCGCATCGTTCAGCGGGGACTTAGGACTTTCAGATTACGAAGAGGCAAAAGAAAAGAGAAATCCTGAAGAGGGAAATACTGTAGGCCGGGGTATATCGCCAGCGACACTTGTCACTGTTCCTTTCGGAAGTCGCTCAATATCGGAAACACTTAAGTTTAACATAGAAGAAAAGTTATCATCCCCCATTTCCCCAGAAACTGGAAGTATAAGTACAGGTGACGGCTCCACACCCTCTCTAACCGTAACAATGGACTCCGAAACAGCACCAGACCGACCAACAAAAGCGGACCGAAAAAAGTCTAACAGAGATAAGGGGATACGCAGCGTCGCCTCTGGTTCCGGCCTGCGCCAAAAATCGAAAAAACAGACGACAGCTTGGGAGAAGGGATTAAGGGAGATCACCCCGGCTGAGGCGGCAAAGGCTGGCGACTTTAGTGGCTGGATGAAGAAACGCGGATCGAGCGGTGTGGGGGCTTGGAAATCGCGCTTCTTCGTACTCAATGGACGCAGGTTGTCATACTTTTACTCCGCCAGCGACACATGGGAACGAGGTCTTATAGATATTACTTCCCATAAGGTGCTGCCGGCTGCTGACGACCGCCTCGTCGGTCTACATGCTGCTCTCGCTGCCGCCGCCAGTCCCACCTCGAGCCCCCGCCCTGGTGCATCACCGCTGTCACAAAGTCTCAACTCTCCCGAGACCCCCAATACGACCCCCACAAAGGATGAAAAGGACAAAAAGAAAGAAAAAGACCAGGGCTGGTTCACATTCAAACTCATCCCCCCTGCCCCTGGAGCGGCCAAAGGCGTGACTTTTACACCTCCAAGGCTGCACTATTTCGCCACTGATATGCGCGACGACGGCAAGAAGTGGATGGCTGCGATGATGAAAGCTACCATCGATAGGGATGAAACTAAACCGGTAATAACTAGCTACAGCGCTAAGACAATATCCTTAGGCTTGGCAAGAGCACAGCGCGCGAGACCTCCAGATTTGATATCCAAGGATGAGGGCTTGGGCATTGATATCGGGGTCCCGCCGGCTGATGCGGGCGAGGAGGCAGATATCGAGGACGAGGATGCAAGGAATGTTGGTAGCAGCGATTCCAAGCCTGAGAAGGTAAAGGAAGATGGAGATTCGCATACAACCATCATTGACGAGGAGGAGGATGAGGAAGAGGTGATATTGGTGGAGCAAGTAGAGGCAGAAGTGGAAGCGGAGGAGGCGGAGGCAGAAGTAGAGAAAGCGGAGATGGTGGGGAAAGTAGAGGTGGAAGTGGAGGAAGTGGAAGTGGAGGAGGTGGAAGTGGAGGAGGTGAAAGTGGAGGAGGTGGAAGTAGAGGTAGAGGCGGAAGTGGAGGCGCTAGAGAAAGAGGCGGAGATCAATCACTCTATGGTTGAGCAACCCAAGGTACTAATACAGTCGAGTGTCGGAAATGTTGAGAAGGCGGGACCAGAGGGGATACTGCAGGTTCAGGCGATTGGGAATATTGGGCGAATGTGAAGTACCCTACATTCTGCGGGGCCGTAATTGGCCATTCTTTTTTGTTCCTGAGAGCAATTGGGCGACATTATTTGTCTTTTTAGGCGTCATACTTTTCTCTTGTGCATACTTTTAAGGTTTTCCTTTCTGCCTCGATACCCACCCCCTGCCCTTAATTACTCAGTTTTGATTGTTCCGATCTTTGCTTTCTCGGTGGCTGTAATGATGAACTGTGGCGATGAGTGACCACTACCATCTATACATGCAGGTATATGGTATTCTGGTCTTTTATTTTCTCTTCTGTGGGTAGTGGTGTTGATGGTGTTGTGGGTTTGCGTATGGATTGGGATACTGGTATGATATCTTGCGATGATGGGCTTGTGTTATGTGAGTTTGGTTCTAGTAAATGGATGGTGGAAGGTGGATCTGGTTGATAGCTTTGGGTCTGTTCTGTGTTCACTTCTGCTTCTCTCATTCCCTCTAGATACATCAGTGTCCCGGTGATACTGAGGGATCCAGCGCATACCAGACCGATCTTTTCTCCACCATTACTGCAAGTTCGCGATGAATTCAAGGATGGTCACAGGGATAAGCTTAATCCGCACGTGGCACCTTGGCAGGGCAAGCACGGATGCCAGATATATAATATAATTCATCTCAGTGCCTCGGTATGGAACCCGAAGGCTATGACATACTGTGCAGTAAAACGTACTCCACAGGGATGTCGCAACGAGCCAGCCTTCCGAATTAGAGTTTATCTTTCTAAAGGTTTGGTTATGAAGAGTGTCACTTTATTTATATCACTACAGGATTTTAGATCCTATCCTTAGAGTACATGAACCTGGGCGATTGAAGCTCTAGTAGCACCTGAAGACATCTAGCTGCTCTGTGGCTCGCATTAGAAGCAATCTAGGCAAGCTGGATGCCTGAGCATCAAAGAAAGAAGAGATGTAGACGAGGCAAGGGCATTCTTATTTGTGCTTTGGCTTTGGAAGTCAGGGGACCAGCGGGTGGGGCGCTTCAGCTTCTGTTAAATCCGACCTGCATCCCACAAGTCCCTTAATGATTGACTGTACTACCAGTAGCTTGGTGTTGTGTGTTACAGCACCTCAGTATTGCTTCTGCTCACTTTCTTCAATCTGGTGGTATGTTATCGGCGGAACCATAAATAACTGCTGAACTTATCATTCGTTTGCCTTTCTCGGTGTCCTTGTCCGGCTATGATACCCATCTCCATCTGCTGCTGCAGTTGGTTTTGTTCCTGGGGATGGCCAGCGTTATTTCCATCTTTGCATCCGGAGCTGTCGTCAGCCCCACCGCTGATCTTTCACAGCTCTTTTGTCGTATCCTCACACTCGTTGTCATGAAACGGAGACGGGGTAACAAGGCTGGAGGTGATCTTACCGGTTACTCTAAAATCTTCACGTTAAACGTGGTTGCCGCCGCAAAGATTGAAATCATTTGCAACATCAAGGCGAAAATTTCCCTGATTCCCCCTTAATTTCGACAGTAAATCCAGACCGCTTCTCATGTGACTTCTTCACTTCAAAGACGAAAGGTTGAGGACTGAGCCTCGTCAGGCCATCACCATCGATAACGAACGTTTTTGCGCTCCCGAGGCTGTCTTCCGCTTCAGATGTGCCAGTATATTCCATGCCTTCAGGGTGTCCCAACAAAAACAGACAGTATAAGTAGCGCACGATCCTCGCCACTGTTAAGGCATAGACAGGAATGTTGACCGTATTATGCTACTTGGTAGCTTGGACTTCCCAATTGTTGGGTGGGGTCTTTCATTCAAAAGTGCGCACAATGACTGGCTGGGAGGCGTTGAAGCGGAGGTATTCGGCTGGTTGCAGATTGCCGCCTTGTGTGTTTGATGTTAGGTGGACGTCTCGGTCGCGTACAGAATGTTCTCTCCTACGAGGCTGAAATGGTGACTCGCTGTCAGTTTTTGTGAGTCACACGTCGAAAGGAGGAGAATGCATGTTTTATTTTTCTTCAATCTTACGAACACAGAGGGACACAACATAGAGGAATTGTGGCTGCGGCTCAGGTAGGTAAGAAGCTACTTGAATATACTTCTGTCTATCCACACTTCAAAGAACCTACATGCTGGTGGGTAAGTATAATAAAAGTAGACACATCTAGAGAGGTACTTTACTTGGGTACATGTACGCATGTTGCTCAGGGTTCAGTGCAGATGGTCAAAATAGTGTGGGATTTCCAGCAGATTGGCGAGGCTACAACTGCAGCCCCCTACTTCCAAGCGCACACCGGGAGGGCTACTAGGAACGTCTTCCAAGAGGTCCAGAAGCCGCGATAATCGGTTTGCTATGACTCGAACTGTGGACTCTGACCCGGCGATACCGAGTAGATACTTCCTGCTCAAGTACTTATCTGCGCGCTCGCTCCCAACAGACAAGGCATTGCCTAGAGTGCTCCAGCTCGCTGAGCAGGGCGGACGAGAAGTACCAGAAAGTACCTAGGTGCCTACCTGGCACAGTAAGAGCACTTCTTTCCATCCCAGGTCTCTCTGCCCACCCACAGAAGGGTCGTCTACTGTTAGCACCTAGCATTTCCGTGGGCTAAATTCAGACGCAGATCGTCCCACACCTCCAGCAACCCTGCTGAAGGCACCAGCTGTTGCACGGGCGTTCTACTAAGGTCAAGGTGCTCGTAGGGAAAAACAACATCATACTTCTACTTACCCACGAGCTGTCGCCCTGTCTGTCTATCCTGCGTTTTGACGCCTACCTTTTCATCTCCACCTGTCGTCTGTCGCCCCCGCCTCCTCCTTCTTCTCCTCCACCCTCCCTTCCTACATCAACCCTTTAACTCGTCATCACACCCCGCTGCAGAAATCGCCAGACAGACAGACCAATAATCCGACGATTCAGCTCGTGTTACGCGGCTCTCCGAAGTCAAAGTCATATTGCTCTTGCCGTGCCGCTCGCCTGGGCCGTGCTTGCAAAGTGCGCACGCAACTCAGGCGGGGACCAGAGCGAGAGCTCCACGACATCAGGCCCTTTTCTGCAGGACAGGGCCACCGCTGCGCCGCAAATTAAACGCCTGCACGACTCTGTTCCCACAGGGCATATAGTTTCTGGCCACCCTCGCCCTATTCATAATGGCGTCCTGGGATTCACCTTCCTCCTCACCGTCTTTACTCGATCTCGACGGTATTCCAGTCAGTATGCTTGAAGAACATGTTAAAGCTCTTGAAGAAGATATGCCCTATGATGACGAGGCTTCGACTAGGCAACGGGATATAGCACAGATCCGTTGGCATATCAGTCAGTTAAACCACCAGCAACAACAAAAGTCACCGAAACAGTACCCTAACGATAACTTGGAAATTGGCACAATAAACACTGGATTCGATTTCGACTCAGCGCAACTGGAAAGCGATCGTAGTTACGGAAACCCAAGTAACAGTGATAGCTCGCTGTTCTTTTACGACGGGGTTGGGCTGGGTGGGGATATGAATGGGAGTGGCGCGCATAATAGGAAACGGCACAGGGAGTCGTTAGGAGCTGAGGATGATGTGGAATTTGATACAAAATCCCCAAGATATACGCCTAGTCCAAGGAACTTTGCGCACTCACCGAGTCCTGCTAGAAATGGATACAAGCAGAACGAGTATGTAATTTTTGTTTGCTTTCTTTCATTGATGTTCCTCACTGGTAAACGGTCTGATACCAAGTACCTTGCAATCTCTTGAACGTCAAACTGGAACCTTTTTGCTGAACAAAAGAAGCGGGGAGCTTTTGATTCTGCCATTGTGTCAATTTCTCCTACCGCCCCTTTGGCTTTAATCGTACAAACTTAGATTGGATGATGATGCTAAGTTGATAATAATAGTGATACCGATATGGCTCGACTTTCAGTGCTCAATACACCGAGCTCTCAGCAAGTGTATGTTACTCCGATGAGGTTTTTAGGAAAGTAGATGTTAATAAATCTAGGCTCCGGGACGATGTATATACCGGGGACGAAGAATATGCCCGGCAATTGCAGGAGCAGTTTAACAATGGCTATTCTCCGCCCATCACATTTCAACGCACGGGGAACCACATTGATGCATCTTCAATGCGACTACCGGAGGTTTTAAGCCCTTCTCTGCGCCAACAAGACGTCCACCCACTTCGCAGGAGCATAATTGAACTATCGTCCGATGATGATGAGGAGCTTATTGATAGCAGTAATTTCTTACCAGCTACTCCCTTTACCAGTGGTATGGCCATGAACGGACAGCATCAAGACACTCTAAACATCAAATCTGAGCACATGAATGATTTTGAATACCAGGGCGACAATTTTTGGGCTTCTGTGGGTATGGCTGATTGGATCAACATGCCAGTCGGGATTTCCTCGGAAACTGCTGGCACCGCAACCAAGGCGTTTGAAGAGGTCGACTTTCTGGGTTCAACGGATTCACAAATTGTCGACACGGCCGGCAATGTCTTACTTAATGACAGTTGGCCAGTACCCGGTATGCCTGAGAGTAGGCTGAGCGAACTTAAAACTTATGCACACTATGTTTCCAATGATCCTACCAAAACGCTAGAAGAGATCAAGTCTTTATTGGAAAATATTCGTCCTGATATGGAAATTCCGCCAGAGAACCGTGAAGGTACCCCGGACGCGCTTGTCTACCCACTCATGGAGCATCAGAAGGTCGGATTGACCTGGTTGAAGAAGATGGAAGAAAGCAAAACTAAGGGCGGAATCCTCGCAGATGACGTATATAACCCCATTTCGGAATATATTCTAATGGTAGTGCTGATTACTTGTAGATGGGGTTGGGCAAAACCATCCAGACTTTGGCTCTTCTTGTGTCCCGACCGTCCCAGAATAAGAAATGCAAGACTACGTTAATTATCGCACCGGTCGCATTGTTGAAGCAATGGGAAAGAGAAATCAGGAAAAAGCTGAAGCCGGAGCATAAACTTTCTGTTCACATTCATCACGGAGGGGGCAAGAAGGTCAAAAACTTTTCTGATCTAGCAGGGTATGACGGTGAGTAGACTAGGACATTTTGTTGTGGAGTCTAGCCTTGGAAATTTGGCGGGCATTCCTATACAAGGTTGTGAGATCGTGGCTGATTTTTGGATTTTAAACAGTTGTTATGACCACATTTGGAACAATTGCTTCGGAATACAAGCGCAAGGAATCGTATGATAATACCCCTGAAGAAAGCCGTGGTACAAAGCCCAAACTTTTGCTCCTAGGTGAAGATTCCAGGTTTTACCGTGTGGTCATCGATGGTGAGATGTTTGACTTCTATGATTATAAGCTATGCGCGACTAATACGTTAATATAGAAGCGCAATACATCAAGAATAAAGACACTCAGTCATCTAAAGGGTGTTATTCACTTAACGCTCAATACAGACTGTGCCTATCTGGAACTCCTATGCAAAATTCCTGTGATGAGTATGGACATTATTACTGCTTTGCACTGCACTCATCAGCGGCTGACGCATATTGTAGATTATTCTCTCTTCTCCGATTTCTTAGAATCAAACCATACAACGAGTGGACTCAGTTCTCACAGGTTAGTCTCATCAGCCACCTGTCCTGTGCTATCACTAACACCGCTGGCAGACATTTTCACGGCCACTTAAGCAGAAGTCACAGCATCAAGCCGACCAAGCCATGAGCAAACTACAGGCTTTGCTCAAGGCCATATTACTGCGTCGTACCAAGTCCTCTGAAATCGACGGACAACCAATTCTTACACTCCCTCCGAAGGAAGTTACAATGGTTCACGCAGTTTTCTCATCGGACGAGCAAGCATTCTACGATGGCCTTGAATCTAAGTCGAAGATTGTCTTCAATAAGTATCTGCGACAAAATGCTGTGGGGAGGAATTATTCGAACCTTTTGGTCCTTCTCCTTCGCTTGAGGCAGGCTTGTTGCCACCCTCATCTCATTAACGACCTCGAAGAAGCAAAAGAAGAGAACGATCAGGAAGCGATGTTAGCGTTAGTCCATGAACTTTCACCGGATGCAGTTGTCAGGATCAAGCAGTCGGAATCATTGGAATGTCCAGTTTGTTTGGATGTTTCTGAAAACCCATCAATTGTCATCCCGTGTGGTCACCTTTTCTGCAAGGAGTGCCTTTTACAAGTTCAAACCCAGCATGAGCAATCAAATCTTGAGCGTGGCGAAGAGCATTCGAAGCTTAGGTGCCCTGGCTGTCGCGGCGAACTTAACCCAAAGAAGGTTACCGATCTCAGCAGCTTCAAGCGGATTCACCCCCCTGGTGATCAAGAGATCGACAAGGCCGATGACCTCGCAATTGAACGTAACGACGATCTAATCTACGATACGGACTCTGACTCAGAAGACGAGGAAGATGAAAATGGTGACTTGGCCAATTTTGTGGTTCCAGATGGTGCTGGCGACGATTATGTACCACCGAAGGACGACAAATCGAATAAGGCTCAGAACAAAACTAAATCATCTAAGGAGAAGGGAAAGAAGAAAGCTGCAAGAGGCAGAACGCTAGCAGAGGTCCGGAAAGATGCGATGAGAAACGAAAAGAGCAAGCGGCAATGTGCGATACCCTTTACTACCATTCTCCAACATTACGGTGTGCTAATATTTCACAGATCACAAGTATTTGGAAAAACGTTGGGTAGACAGCGCTAAGGTTTCGAAATGCGTAGAAATTGTGGAAGAGATCCAACGAAAGGATCCCACCGAGAAAACGATTGTCTTCAGCCAGTTTACTTCGCTGCTTGATCTCCTTGAGATTCCTATATCCAAGGCGGGCTTCAGCTACCGCAGATACGACGGTGGAATGTCGGCCTCTAAACGCAACCAAGCGCTGATTGACTTTCAAGATGACGATAACATCAAGATTCTCCTCGTGAGTCTCAAGGCAGGCAATTCTGGTCTGAATTTGGTCGCTGCGTCACAAGTTATCATCTTTGGTATGTATTACAACTTTCTTTCGTTCCTACATCTTATCCCTCTTATCCCTGACTAATTATCACAAGATCCTTTTTACAATCCTTTTATAGAATTCCAGGCCATCGATCGAGCTCATCGCATTGGCCAGCAGCGCCGGGTGGTGGTTCATAGACTTGTTGTAGCCGGGACTGTGGAAGACCGCGTGATGGAACTTCAGGAGATGAAGCGCAAGCTAATCGAAGGGGCGTTGGATGAAAACGCCCAACGCGGTTTGGGAAGACTTAATGCGAAGGATCTGGGATTTCTTTTCGTAAGTTCCTCACACCATATCTTGGAGTCTTGTTCTAACCGTTGAACAGGGGATCAGAGGGTGATTATGCATATTCACTTCCGACTTGCCTTCGTCACATACAGTCGGACTTGTCTGTGGGTTACGATCTATGCTTTACGATACATACAGTTTTGTGTTTTCCTCGGGTTTGCTTATCTCGTTTTCTTTGCATGTTGGTGGGTAGACAAGGCCGGAACATTCTTAAGGCGTTTTGTTTGTTATCGGTTCTTTCCCTTCTTGGGTCGGGTCTTGATGGGATGGGTTGATACATAACTTTCGATTTTCACAAAGGAGTTACGGCTAGAATACATCTCATTCGGTTTCCGGCAGGCAGGGAGAGGGTTTCGGAGTGAATGGGTAGCGTGCACTGTTGTACCTATATTAATGTCTTAAACAAACCTCGACAGAGCCTGGGCATAATTACGGAGCACAAACAGAGTTATTCACTACGGTTCAATACTGTAACGTTCAGAAAGTCATGGCGAAGTTCATTATTAGGCTGTGGACGCCAGCTCGTCCCCGATCTCTTGTAAAGTCCTACGCAGAGTGTCTATGTCAGGCATCTCAGTCTTAATAGCAGCGTGGAGACCTTCATACCTGTCGTAAGCCTTTGAAACTTCAGTCTCCCACTCCAAATCTCCCACGTCTTCGTCCTCGTCCTCGTCTCCGGCCTCGTCATCGTCGTCCTCCTCGTCGTCGTATACGACATCCATCTTATCTTCCTCTATTGCGGGCGTCATCGGCGCCCCCAACACTGTATCCATCCCACATGCCTCTTCAATACTTCGCATTAGCCGATCCGGTCTCTCACCATCCTCGCCCCCGAACTCGGGAAGCTTCACTAAATGCAACCTGGTCCTCTCAATCATGCTCTTGAGACGCACCTTCTCCGTCATATCCACCTTCCCCTCGGTGATCATAGAGTAGAAGCATCGATCGAGCTTATCCACCAGTGCAAGGACGTCTTTCCACTCACTACCCTGCACATAGTATCCCCAGAGGAATTCGTTGAAGGTGTTTGCGATCTGCAGAAGGTATTGAATTTGTAGAGGCACGAACGACGAGATCCACAGCACGTCGACGAGTTTCTCTAGGTCTGCGCAGAGCCCGCCGACGTTGCGGTAGCCATGTTCGGAGAAGCGCTGGAGGTGGAGACTGGAGGTGGAGAGCAGGGCATTGTCAAGGTAACGGATAAGACTGGAAGAGGCGCTCGAGGTCAGAGGCTTTTTCGAAGGTGTTGGGAGCGGATGGGAGTATGAAGCGGTAGAGGTAGATGTGGAGGGCGCGGGCGAGAGAAGAGGAGTGGGAGGGTGGTCGGATGCGAGCGTGGATTTTGAGTCTGGCATTATTCTTTATACTAATATAAAGTACCTCTTGCAGGAGAGCGGGGCGAGAACAGATAATCACATGATATTATGTCGAGTTCTTTTTTGAGGAGTTTTGGCTAGTCGAATGTGGAGGGCTGAACTTGATGGTAGGCTTATTACTTGGAGAGCACAAGTTTGATTTGAATAACATTCACATTCGTGTACCTATCGGAAGTACTTCTCTATTCGAGGATACCAACTCGAGCTCGACGCTAGAACACTCTAAAGCTCGGTGCTCAATCCAACCCCCTAACCATCAATTCCTCATTACCACAAATTGTTCATTCAATCTACCAATCTACGACAGACGCCATGCCTATTGTTGACAACTTTGGAATTTCTGTCGGGATTCAGGTGGCCTCCAACCCAGAAGGACGCACCGGCAGCACAACATTCACGCCTGTCCCCGAGTCAAAGCCCGCCGCTATATGGCAGCCCGTGGTAGGCTTAATCACATTTCCTTCTCTTTACTGAGCATTACCTAATATAACATATAACTGCGGTAGGGTGGAATGCTCTCTCCAGTTTATGTTTCAAGCATCGAAACTCCGGCAAAGATCCTAGCCAACTATGACCTTCCTATGAAGATCGTGATGGATTTTAAAGACCCCACAGAGCTCCTGGACTACATGAAGGGAGATATGAGGGTTGAATTACTTGTCGATGGCATTCCAAGTGGACTCAGACATTTCCGCGAGTTTAAGATTAAGGGAAAAGGGTTCCATGTGGAGTTTGGAGGCTTTCGAGTTGGACGGACAGACGAGCGGGCGTTCGTATTTACGCCGCTGCCCAAATTAGTCATAGCCGCCACGGGGCGTCAAGGGAATTTTGAGGGGAGCCGTGTAGAAGCGCCTAAGGAAATTGAAAATCAAGGGCTTGCGTGGATTGAAAAAGCGCTTGTGTCAGGAAATACGGACCCCATTCAGATGACAGGCGAACAATATCCTCACGAAGGCCTCTATCCGCCAGCTCCTGTCGGCATTCCGTTGGGAGTTAGTGTTATCCAACTCTTAGTTTCGGTGGGCAGAAAGTACCGCACCCTCGAGAAGTATCTTATGGGCCCTGGAGCGACGCAGACTACGGCCTTTTACTACGCTCCTAAGCCGCCTGTCGCCCTCACCTTGGATCCCACTCGTTGGCAAGCACCCGTTAGTCTCCACACCAGTAGGCGTGGTGCTACATCGACTTCTGAGAAGCGCGTCAGTGAAGGCGGTAATGGTGGCGTAGCTAGGCTCACAGTGTCTGGTGGACAGGAACAAGCCAAAAAGAATGGTGATCGAGGAATTCAGAACGTTATGCCCAATTCCGAGCTCATCCTCGATACTGCGTCGAAGGAGGGAACTTGGAGGCCCGTTGGGTTAGCGAGAAATGTCACCAAAACTGCCCAAACCAAGGAAGTCCAGTTTGCTGCAAGGCTTCATCTTGTGAGGTTTTGTTTCTTTGTTGGTGCGTAGCTCTATTGGCAATTCTGCTCCTTCGCATCTTTTCCACGTCCTCTGCCTCCTTTCTGGTTCTGTCTTCGCTTCTAACCATGTTATGGAACCTCTATAGTTCCTCCCCAAGGATTAACCCTTCCCACTGTTGGTGGTTCTAGGCCAACGATGGTGATAATCTTGAAGCTTTCAAACTTGAAGAAGCTGACAAAGCTCCCACTTTCACCAGCCAAGTCACCCGACGGTACTGCCAATGGCATGGAGGACAGCAATGCTGACAGTGACCCCATGGATAGTCGCATCATGGCTCTAGATAATACCTTCACAACGCTTCGCACTCTCGCAGAAGCCGCCGCTGTTGTTGAGGCTTCCAGCCCTACGTCTTCTGAGTTGACGCCACTCGACAGTCCAGAACCACAAGCTAACGAAATGGAGGACAGCAGTCCACCGAAAAGTACTAGGGTAGGTCATATGTTTTCCGGTGCTTCTAACGCAGCCGGCCCTGGGAAAGTAAAGGGTAAACGCAAAGCGACAGGCCTTCGCAGACCTGTCGGAAGACCACCAAAGAAACCGAGAATTATTTTGAAGAAAGAGATTTAAAACCCCGGACAAAAATATTGCACCTAATGCAATGATGTTTGGAGCTGGATCCTATAATTGAATGCAATATGGAGCATATCTTTGCTAGGGTTTCTGTTTGAGAGGATGGGGAGGAGCTGTGGCCTATGCCTCTCCTATTCGAGCCAATTACTGGTATTATGATACACAGGAAGCATTTACTGAGATTTTGCAAGAAGGATGTACCTACTTCATGATCGGTCATCAATCTGCGGTGTTTGTTAGTTTGTCGCTGGAATTCCATACAAAAAAGATATTTCTAGCCTAGCTAGTACTCGGAACTAAGGTGATGTCTGCGCCTTCCAGAGCATTAGTGAGTGAGCTATCAAAGTCATTTTCAGTACCGTAGTTTCGCCAAAATTCAAGAGGCCAGGATGGTTAGATTTTCGAATTCCACACAGCAGATGTGGATATTTCAGTGATTGGTGGAATAGGACATGCACCCAACCGCCTGTTTTCGTTCGCAATTGTGGTATCTCCTTTGCACCATCAGGTCGGCTATCCGCATGCCTCCTCAAGTTTGGGCCCCATTGCTTCCGACAGCCGGGAAAAGGCTTTATAAGATGCCCGGGCCCTTCTAGAGTAGAGCACTGGTTCATCCTTTACGCAGTCCCTTTGCTGCCTGGTATGAGACATTCTAATACCGATTTCTGCTAGCTGATATCTGGGACCGGTGATCAAACTCGGATGCTTTGCATATTGGAATGCAAGCAAGAATATATTACCTTGCTGGCCTTCCCTTTGGCCACGAGCACATCTTGGTATGAGTTACATACCCAGGTACGAGGTATGCTGTGGCATCGTAGGTCGTAATCGCGAAGGAGCGAAAATTTCCGGGGGTAGATACAGATAGTGCTTCCATGTTAAAACGATGACATCGCCATCAAGCTTGCGCGCACTTGAGACTTTTTGATACGTACCAGGGTATGTAACCATGCATGGCGGCATGGCGGCATGGCGGCTTGCCGGCGACTGGGCATTAGCAAAAGCGATCTAGAGAACCCTATGGATGGATGGATTACTGATTTGAAGCCTCGACGCGTCTTTGCGGAACGGAGCTATGAGCTCAGCTTCTTAGCAAAATTGAAGACACACTGAGGTATCAAAATACGAACCTACCAGTAGAGTAGAATACAAACAAATTTGCATCGCCCTACGGTCCAATCAAGTTGGCGGAGTCCAGAAGCCCTTCTTGCAGCTGCGGAGTGAGCAGTAGCAAGCATAACCTCGATGAACAACGACAAGGGGAAGGCAAATCCGCCCAGATGGAAATAACTAACTCTAGAACACGAGACGGAAACTTTCTACACCTAATTGGAAGAATGGCAATCAAAAGAAAGTTTTACAGACAAACTTCAATAGTCTCACAATGTTTGCAGTGGTATCAACAGATTTTAAACATTTTAGGGTTCTTTAACCACACATGGGCCGCAGAGATAATATATGTGCCTCTGCAGCCGACGGCTTTGGCAATTTGAAAAAAGCTAAACCCTGCGTTTGTGCTCTCTGCCTCCCAACATATGGTCGGGAAAGAAAGAGGACATCGTTGTTGTTTCGGGGAAAGGCACATGTAGTTTGTGAAGTTTGTCGTTTTGTGCGCCGGGTTGCGAAGCGGGTTTGCCTAGAGCGGGTTGAATCTGGGATGTGGAACACTAACTAAGTGCGAAGAAGTCGAATTATCAGCCAACGCTAGAGCGTGGAATTCAATCAAGATGGTTAGAGGAAGCACGATGACAATGACGAGTGGAGAGAGTGAGAGAAGGAAAGCAGCGTTTGTTTAGAAACAGAAAATGGAGGTGGATCTAGAAGATGTGGAAGTGGCGCAGTGGGATGAGGTATGCAGCGTAGGTGGCATGTATGACCTTTACTTAGAAACATTGTTCTCGTTCACTCACATCTTCCTCGGCCTTTCTTGTTCCTGTACTTCTCCTCTTCCTTCCTTCCTTCTCCTGATTCTTCTCTTTTTCCCTTTCGCCTCATCTCAAAATATCATCATCCTCCTCCCTCCTCCTTCCCCTCCGGCTCTCCGTCTCGCGTGGATACTGTGTTCTGCTTTTTTACCAGTTACGGCGTTGCTTTCCGTGTGCGTTCTACGTTGTTGGTTTCCTTGCTGAATCAGTCAATCAATCTGCTACTGCTACCTCTTCGGTTTCGATTTCGATCTCGGGTTTCGTCGCTTGCTACTACTTCAGTCACGTCGTCATCGGCAAGCAATACCCACCGAGCACACAGCCATCACCCACCATCGGGAATTCTCTCACCACCAGGTACACACCGCACTATTCCAACTCTACCACCCCGCTCCATTCCAATCCACCCCCCATTCCACTTCCACCTCTCTTCTCGTGTTCCCCTCGACCCCTCCAAGGGTTGCTCATCTGTTTTGCATCCTTTTGTAACCCCATCCAGAACGAGTTTCTTTCACGCTGCTTGTTTGTTTGTACTCCCCATTCATTCCCTTGATACTCAATTCACTCATTCTTGATTTTCAATTTCTTATCCAACTGTCTCGTATTCTGCGACCTCTATGTAGCTTTCTATACTCGTTCTGTGCTGACCTGGTACTCGTAACACTCATAGTTCTTCGTCCTTCTTTGTGTCAACGGTTTGACTGTCTGTTGATACGGCCACCTACTTCGACACTGGTTTCAATTTTCGACTCTGCGTCTTCAAATTGGTTCTCAAGTTTCTCCGTTGGTTTCGATTGAACGTGTGATTTTGTCGCAAGGAAAAAGTTTCACTTTCGGCACTTGTACTATCGAATTTACCTTGTCGGCGCTACAGTTCCGGACTCTTTTTCTCGGTATGCCATTCACTTTGTCGTGGATCAATACAACTAAGTCTAATCATTTGGTTTTTCTTAGCATCGGCCTAGCGTTATCTACATCGTAAATTGGTCTGATCTAGTCTCAACTTTTTCCTTCTCGAAAATTTTTCTGTTTTTAGAGGGAAACTTCCGCATCAACCCCACTACGTATCATCAGTCTTCCGAGTTGCCGGCGTTACCTTTTTCAATCAACACTTCATCAAGCATGTCTTTCCAACAATACAACGAATTCGCGCAGCAGCAGGGAGGATCTGCTTCTCCTACTGGTGGCAATGCGCCTGTTGGCCAGGTTGTTCCGCAGCCAGGACAACCCAGCGCTTCCCCTGCGCCTTACAACAATGGTGGTGGCCCTCCCTCTGGCAATGGCAGCGCTGGCGATGGCAGCAAAACCACATTGTGGTACGTGTCCAATTCCACCAGATTTTTCCGGCTCCTGCCAATTTTGGTCCTTCAACACTGACATGTGTCCTTTCTAGGATGGGTGAACTCGAGCCTTGGATCGATGAGAACTTTGTCCGCAATGTCTGGTTCCAGCTCGGCGAGAATGTTAATGTCAAAATGATTCGTGATAAGTTCTCTGGGTAGGTTTTGATGAAGGGTTTCTACATGATATAGTTTGAATTACCGGCTAATTGGTATGACAGAAACGCTGGCTACTGCTTCGTCGAGTTCCAGAACCCCGCCGCCGCTGCCAAGGCTCTGAACCTTAACGGGACTCAAATCCCTAACAGCTCCCGTCCTTTCAAATTGAACTGGGCTTCCGGAGGTGGCCTTACGGACAGACGGTTTGTATCCCAACAAAACTCAGCCGGTGATAGCAATATGCTAAACGCTCACTCCTCCAGCGACGATCGTGGCCCGGAGTTTTCCATCTTCGTGGGCGATCTCGGACCTGAGGTTAACGAATACGTTCTGGTTTCGCTCTTCCAGTCCCGGTTCCCTTCGTGCAAGTCCGCCAAGATTATGACCGATCCCGTTAGTGGAATGTCTCGCGGCTACGGATTTGTCAGATTCTCGGATGAGCAGGACCAGCACCGTGCCTTGACAGAGATGCAAGGTGTTTACTGCGGCAACCGCCCCATGCGTATCTCAACCGCTACTCCTAAGAGCAGAACGGGTGCCTCAGCCGCTATGCCCGGTGGTGCCGCAGGTCCTATGGGAATGTACACCATGGGTGCTCCTCCGATGGGATATTATGGTGCTCCTCAGCCCATGAACCAATTTACCGATCCCAATAACACCACCGTCTTTGTTGGTGGACTCTCAGGCTATGTTACGGAGGACGAGCTTCGCTCGTTCTTCCAGGGCTTTGGCGAGATCACTTATGTCAAGATTCCTCCCGGAAAGGGTTGTGGTTTTGTGCAATTCGTTCAACGACACGCCGCAGAGATGGCGATCAACCAGATGCAAGGCTACCCCATTGGTAACTCGAGGGTGAGGTTGTCTTGGGGACGCAGTCAGAATAACTCTGGTCCGGCCGGCACACCTTACCGCCCTGCACCTCCTCCGCCCGTGTTTCCATCGATGGCCATGCCACCACAGCACCATTATCAGAGCTTTGCGCCTCTAAAGTAGTTTGCCTTTTTCTCCTTGATCCTGTTGATTTTCATTTTTTTCATTTTTTCAGATTCTATGTACCTATTCTATGATTGCTTTTCGTTTACCGGTTCTACGGGATTTCTCCTTACATATATCACCGGTCTTCAACCTATTTCCTTTGATGAGAAATGATCGAAACGCATGGTCAAGAGTTTTTGCTGATCCATAGTTATTTGCTTTCGTGTAGTCATCATGCCTCACACATGCACCCACCACCTCAGCCTGGCCAGATGCCTCCACAAGGACCTCCTGGTGCCCTTCAAAACCCGAATGACCTGACTGAGCCTCTGGACATGCAGAGGATGAACACCATGTATATTGCCGCCCGAGACGGTCAGATGGATCGCCTTGAAGGTGATAGCCGATCGTATCATTCGGTCTATGCTGCCTAAGCGACGACTGCCTTTGAAATGACGCGCAACGAGATTCATTTACTTTCTACAGCAACATTCATTCCCCTTTGTCCCACTTCTAGGTGTTGACGGATTCGAGTCGGCGTTAAGCAACAAAAAGAATTCTTGATTTCTGCGGTTTGCTTTCTTGGTCTTGGATTGTTTGTTGTTGTTCTTCGGGTTCCTTTGTTTTTTCGTTCGGACCGTACTGGGGGGTTTGCTTCCTTGTCCTGCGTTGTCGGTCTGTTTGATTGGGTGGTTTGGACGTACGGGTGTTCGTTGAGCTTACTATTCTTACTTTCCTATCTACTACTCTGGCGCTATGCAGAGTTTAGCTTGTCCTCGTTCTATCTCGTAGTTTTTGTGCCATCTGTGTATTGTGCCGATCTCTCTATTTTGTGTGTTGGGCTGGTATCAGCTTGCAAGTAAACTTGTCACTACTACGGATTGACTGACTAACGTCTATGATCGAAATGGCCTTTGTTTGTTCTTTTCCTCTATGGCGTTGCTGCTGGCTTGTGTGTGGGTAGGGGAGGGGGGGTTCCATGGCGTCATGCGTGTAAAATCGTAGCTTATGCTTCCTTCTCATTGCCAGATTATATCTTTTCATATTTCTTTTCTTTTCCTTTGTCTTCTCAAAAACTCGCATGGTGTTGTGGGTGGTCGTCATATGAAAAGTACATTTATTTCCTCATCCTCCTCGGGGGTGTGAGAGGAAACTTGTCAGGTCAGGTCATGTCGTCTGTAACATATGGAAAGTGGTTATGAATAGAAATTTGTTGCCTCGCTATCCTCGGATCTTTATAGTGCTGGTATCCGTTCTTTTTTTTTGTGATTTTCATTATGTTTGTAGAGATTGTACTCATGTAATGTTACTCATCGGGTTTATTGAATCAAGCTTGAGACAGCAAAAATCGGGTTTGAGATCCAAAAAAAACATCTATTCCATCAATGTTCCCTCATATGTATCCTAGAAGAAAGGTTGAACTTTCTATTCTCCATGCTTCTTTCTATCAAAACATCCGCCCGTATATACAATTCACAATATGCCGCATAAAAGAAAACCAAGAATGAACTCCACCATATACTCGCCTTTCTTCTCCTCGAAACATGACGATAATATAGCAATCCCACAGAAACAGAAAAGGGTAAAAAAGCCAACTCCACCAAACAATTACGCCAGCAAGAAATAATGAAAGGTGTCTAAAAAATCAAATCCCAGAAAGAAAAGTCGAGCCGCCCGAGCAATGATGCTAATCCCAAACAAAGAAAAGCAGGAACAAAAAAAAAAAAGAACCGATTCAATGCAATAATCCACTCATTGATCTATCCACCGATAATAACTTACGCTTCTCATACAGTAATGCTTCCCACCTTAAGCATTGCTGTGCTTGACTCTATGCCGCGGCTGTCGTCTTCTGTTCTTCGTCCTAATTGGCACTGTCTCGCCGCAAAATGCCGGTGAATTTCCCCACCTCATTCACAACCTCACTCGTAACAGCACCGAGTTCTTTTTCCGCGAATTCTTTCGCCTGATTGAGCCTTGATGTATCGAGGTCGTTGAGCATACCACCCCTTCGTCGTTCTTGGTCCGTGAACTCCTCTTTCTCATCCTGTTCCTGCCTGACCTTTTCTTGATCTCCGGATGGTGTTCCATGCTGCAGCCTGCCTTGCTTCTCCCCAGGCTCCTGAAGCATACTGTCGGCGAGCTGGTTCTCTTCATCGTACTCGCCTTCATCGTATTCCTCGTCTTCTTCGCCGTACTCGGCATCTTCATCCTCCAGCTCTCCCTCTTCCAGGTATGAATCCCCCATTTCCCCCACATCTCCTTCCTCATCCTCATCATCTTCGGCATCGTCGTCGTCGTGTTCTGCATCCGAATCGCTAAACTCGTCGGGGTCCATCAATTCATCTCTCCAATAATTGAAATCTGTAAACTCCTCCTCAACAACTTTGTGTACTGGTGGAAAGAAATGGTCGACCAAATCTCTCATATTCACATAGCTGCTCTTGTACTTTGTCAAGCAAAGCAAATCCAATACAACTTCGGCATTGCTATTGATGGTGAAGATCCTAGTGGGGGGGATCTTGACGCTTCGATATGACAATGCGTCTGTAAGACGGTTCCCAAAGCCGGCATAAAACGGGTTATGTTTAGGTCCGAAGAGATTCAATATGTCTCTGAGACATGCCATTTTGAACACCTCCGGTTTGCGGAGATACACTTCACGGCGGAGAGCGTGAAATGTTCTGTCCGGAGACATAATCACCGGACCCTTTGGGACTTTGTAGTTTTCCTGGACAATGCCATTGAGGTAGTTCCTCGTTGTATCAGCTTGACCAACAGATCGAGATGTGAGGTAAAGGAGATTGTAGCCATTGGCAGCAATGTCGGTGTACAGCTTTGCAACACCCAGATGAGTCCAGTCTCGGCCAACCATAGTGAAAATGTGACCAAGGGCGTCCGATTTTGTAATTGTCCCATCAATGTCCGAGATGACAATCGGAACATCATGACGCCAGAGATACATGAAAGCAGTGCACGTGGCGCGATTGACGCTAAATGAAATCTCATTACCACCAGGCTTAAGGTTTAGGCTCTTGAGCTGGTCTGAAGTCAGTCGCAGAGTTTTGGCATAGCTCTTGGAGTCACTCTCTCGATGAACAGGAGGAGGTGATGAAGGCGGTGTGGAAGGTGGTGTGGATGTCGCGCGTATCATGCGCTTGTCCTCGCCAGATGAATATCCACTCTTTGCATCATCAGAAGAATACCCTCCATCTGAAACTGCTGCGTCGATCGGATGGGAGGTTTCCTCCTGTCGCCCTGCCAGTTCTTTCGCCTCTTCGCTAGAGTAAATCCAGAGGTTGCCATCTCTGTCGGCACCAATCAAGGAGTTAATGTTATATTCGCCATCTAGTTCCTCGGCAAGAATCTTGCGGGCAAGTTTCTCTGCTTCAGTGGCGTCTTCTCGATCCATCTTGTAGCCATGCATATCGAGCATTACATCTCCTTCATTAGTAACATGAGTCTGAATGTTGGAGATCGAGAGTTTGCGCGACAAGGCCAAAGCTCTTTCGACAGCTGCAGCTTGGTCGATGGGCGGCGGAGAGCGCGATCGCGTTGGTGCATTCGAGCCAGCCGAGGTAGTATAACGACGGTTGGTGGAGGTTAGTACTTGGTCCGAATGGCTACGTTCCATATTCGTATTCAGAGACGTCCCCGACCAGTCGCCACTAGCAGGCCGCATAAGCTCTGGTGAAGTGGACAGAGGTGTGGAATTTCCTGTCACAACATCAGGGTCTGCCGCTTCGACAGAGATTAGAATGTTGTTACCAAAGTCCGACTGTGCTCTCCTTGCATGAGTATTGGATTTTGGCGTACCACCCTCATCAGCGATGTCGAGGTAATCTGGTTCTTGCAATGATGAGGTGTTGGGCACGCACGGTTCGGATCGTGGACTTCCAGCGGGCGAGACCAGCGGCGATGTCTGCATATCAACCGGCACAATGCCAGACGTTTCGAAAACAAAGAAGGCTTCACCACCTTCCCCAAGCTTCATGGAGTAATCCGTTTTCACGCCGCCGACTTTGAATTCGACCTGGAGGCAGAAACCATCAGACTGAAGCACGGTGCGTAGAATAAGGATGTATCAGTCGTGCCTTTTTCTCATATGGCCGTAGGAGCGAGAACTTTCCGAAACGCACGTGAAAGGGAGAACATGCTAGGTCACCTGTAGTCGGACGGTCAGTACAGTAACGCGTCGCGATGGGTCTGAGAGCAGCGCAAACCATTCTCTTGTTCTACAACTATTACGTCGATCGCGCCGCTCAATGTTGCTGGGCTGGAAAAGTCAGTCGCCACCACAAGGGGGATTCTGGGGTAGTATGTGCCTACTTGATGGAGTTCCATGTTTTTGATACAGAACCGCTAAGACTTCTCACATACTGCATTGCGACGACCGGGCGAAGGTGTGGCGAAGGTAGACGAGGCGACGAGGAAAGAGAAAGGGCGACTGAGGGCGAAGCGGAAGGAATGACGAGCGTGAAGACTTGCGTGATTCGAGGAGGAAGAGGTCCAAGTGAAAGAGGGTTCCGGCGGATTAAGTGTGGAAACGGTGGGGTAGGGGGGCAGCAGACAGGGGGGACAAGAGCCAGGAACAAGGGTCAGAAGGACCCCGGCGAAAAGCGGCGGCGGCGGTGGTGATAGTGGTATGGGGCTTGAAAAGTGTTGGGGTTTGCAGATGGGGGTTGCGGTGGGACAAAGATGCATGCACAGGGTTGCAAAGTTGTTGGGACCAGACAATGGAAAGCTATGATAAGTGTCTAGATATGCAGAGATATGCAGAGATATGCAGAGATATGCAGAGAAGAAATATCAGAGTGCGAGAACTTCAGAAGTATCTAAGTGCAGCGGAGGAAAACATGCCTCAACGTCATTCGTTGTATCGACTCGTGACTGACTCTGGCAAAGCCGGCAAGCTAATAGAGTACGGTCCGGCGCGGCGGCAGTTCCATTCTCGGCCGTCAGAGGTACGTACCGCCACCATTCCAGCGCCTCATAGAAAGCCTCCTAGGAAGCCTCTTTCTCCACAATCCATAATCCGTTATTCCGGGAAATTGTTTATTCTACGAATACCGACCGGGGTGCGCCCCAAAAGCCCTTTTTCAAGTGAAAATATGAGATATTGCTCAGCTAGTATCATCAATTCGGTAGACAGATGCCCGAACAACATCAATCTGCCTAGCCAGGCATAAATTTGTTGCTGACCTCCAGATGAGATGTTCGGGATGGAGGGCAGCTCGTGATGCAGAGGTACCTTGTTTGAATCCGTCTTTGCCCAATGACGTATATCTCCGTCCATCGATTCATATCCACCGGAGGCTTGCTACATACTCGCTCTGGTATATGATGGATGGCAGCACAAGGCTGGGACAGTTTGAGCCCACGACGGTGAATGAATTCTGAACGAATTCTGGATTGTTTGGCGCGTTTGGCGCCATAAATTATGCCAAGGTTGCCTAAATAAGCGAGATGCATGCGGAAAACGTGTGATAATGCAATTTCCCAACTCAGCGGCTTTCAACCTCAACTTCTCTAGTTGCCGCTTGAATTCCCCAAAGTCGCCAAATCCACCACCACCACCATGGTTCGCGCGCTCAAGCATCATGAGAAAAAGTGAGCCCCTTCTATTGCCAGCTTTTCGCACAAGCGTGTCTAATAATTCCTCTGGCGCTCAGGCTCCTCCGTAAAGTCGACTTCCTCGAATGGAAATCCGACTTCAAACACCGAGATCATGAGATAATGCGGCGCTACCACATCCAAGATGTCCAGACGTACCACAAATACAATAAGATTTGCGGTTCGGTGCGACATCTCGCACACCGTCTTGCCCTCTTGCCTCCCTCAGATCCTTTCCGCCACAAACACGAAGACCTGCTCCTGTCCAAACTTCATTCTATGGGGATACTCGCGCAGAAAACGAAGATGAGCGATGTGGAGAACAAGGTTACGGTGGCGTCAATCTGTCGGAGGCGATTACCAATCATCATGACGCGACTGAGGATGGCGGAAACGGTGCCGGCAGCAGTGAAGTTAATAGAGCAAGGCCATGTTAGAGTTGGACCCGAGGTTGTTACCGATCCTGCGTATCTGGTCACCAGAAATATGGAGGACTTTGTGACTTGGGTTGAGGGGAGTAAGATCAGGGGCCACATCATGAAGTATAGGAACGAGGTGGATGATTTTGATTTGTTAGCCTAATGAAAAGGTATGTGAAGGGCAGGTGGTGGTTTTGGCGTTATCGGGCCTTTGTACAGAAAATAGTTTATGGATAAGTATGACTTTCTGCTCTCATTCCTAGAGTTGTGTCAACTATACTTGTGAAGGTAAAGCAGACGGTAGTTTACGAGCCCTGGTACAATAATAATGACTCAATGGACATCCCTTTTGCTCGAATATAATCGAAAAAGCTATTTCTGACAGAATTTCCTCCCTTTGAACCCCTACCAGTCTATAATGAGACGCCACATCGTTTCTTTCTTTTAACTTCGATAAAACAAGGAACCGTGAAACTACGAAGCTGCCAGAGCTCGTTACCGCAGCGATCCAGCAATCGGCAATGCTCCCTTGATCACTCGTACTCACTCGGCCCAGAGAACTATTTCAGGAGACATCTTTCGGAATTAAACCACGAAGCTCAAATTCATACACTTCTTCCGTTGTGCGGATTCAAACCCTTACACCTGAAATCCACTGTGGGACCAACATGTCATTACTTCCCCTTGTACCATGTGATTCTGAGGTTAGGCTCACAAAGAGACAAAGATTCATTCTCGCTTGAATTTGCTATTTTAGTGATACCTGAAGTATTTGATACTAGTATAATTGCTTGAAGCTTGAAACCGCAAGTTTAAGCTTAACCCTGAAGTAACATGATACTTGAACAAGTTGTCATACTCTCAACCTGTAAACTGTTCCTCACGGGGGTACTGGCATTGGTGCAGCTCCCATGAGCAACTAGCAACTGGAACTAGTGCCGTACGTTTCGTTACTGGCGCTCGTGGTTTTGGAACGGACTGAAGACGTACCATGACAAATGATGTCGAAAGAGGAAGAGCCGTCATTCTCGGGGGGCTTCTTTCGATGGGACATGTTCTCCTTATGGCGCAGTGAATTGGCGGTTGTTTACATGCCTAGGTAAGTACGTACCAGATATGTAACTCATTTATAGGCCGAACCTCAACCAGTAATCTTACTCTCAAGCAGACGTAATCTCCAAGTAAGGTTAGAAAAGCCCATAAAGACTGCGTGATATACCCATTCACCGCATAAACACCAGCGAAACCCAACTATAGATACACAAAATGTAGTAAATTGATACAGTAGCACACCGCCCACGTTATACCACGCGACACCTATTCTACAACCGCATCCGTAACATTCCCATCCTCTTTATCTTTATCTTTTTCTGCCTTCCTCCTAAAAATACCCAGTCCCTTCTTTTCTCCAATATCATCCTTCTCTTTCTCCTTTATTTTCTCTTTGACGTTTTTCCCCTTCTCTCTCTCCTTCACGTCTTCATCCGCAGAATCGCCCTTCTTTGCCCCGGCCCTTCCAATAGCACCAAAGAAACCACTCTGGCTCCCCTTCAACCACGGACTGCTCTCTTTGGCCAGCGGTGTAAGTCGTCCCTTGGCCTCCTCATCCTCACTTTCCTGGTCTCCATCTTTCTTCCACCCGCTCCACAAACTCCCCTTGGAGCTTGTCGCGCTGTCAACGATCGGTTCCTCTTCTAGCTCATCGTCCACGCCAACGTCCTTCTTCCTCCCCCTCCCCCAAGAGATATTAAATTTACTGTTGCTTTTTTTCCTACTTAAAGCCGAGATACGGCTCAGGATACTATCCTTTGTTGGTACGCTCTCCAAACTAGTGCCAGACATCCCTGATATGTTAGTGTTGATGCTAGCTGAGTCTCTTTCGATGCTTCGAGAGCGTGTTCGAGCAGGCGTACTCCTTCGGCTTTGGAATGTCGGGGCGGCGGGGTTGAGTCTTGGTGTGATAGGGCGGCCGGAAGTAGGGGTAGAGGATGCAAAATATCCTACGTGTCCTGGAAAAAGGGAAAGAGACGAAGTTGAAGCATTGGCACCGGGAGAAATGGGTCGCGATACTGGCCTCGACTGCGATATCCTTCCAGTACGGAAGTCGGTCCAGTGGTTGGCCCCACCCACGCAACCGAGCCTATTGCCCTGTAGATGATCTGCTGAAGGCCATCCAAACGCCGCGGAGGCATCTGAAGATGGAGCTGGGAGGGGATTGTCGAACGACGCAATGGATGATGGGCGTGGTGAAACGAGTTGGTCAAATAACTTGTTTGGATCGATGGGATCGAATGAAGGGCTGAATTGGTTGAAAGTAGCTGAACGTCTGGAATGATCAGAATTTGTTCGCTCTAGTGGCTTCGTTCGGCGGGATGTGCCATGGAGGAAATCAAGGCTGTTAGCCCAAGATCCATGAGAACCACTACGACGACGGGTACCGATAGGATCTAGGCCAGGTAGGTTGTTCTTGGGGAATGAATGGGATTCACTGGGGCGGAGTTGGCCTAATGCTGGAGGTCCTCCTTCAAATCCTATAGTTTTCCCGCGTTGCCGGTTGAAGGAATTTGAAAGAAGGTTAACAAAGCGCCGAGAGTTAGACTTCGGTGCGCTCTCTCCTTCCTCAATCCCTTCACCGGTCGGTGTGCCAATGGGCCGATTTGTGCCAATTGGGGACATTGTAGTGCTATTCCGTTCCGATTCGAGATGGAGACTAGAATCCCTTGGTCCGGGAGAAAAGCTTGAAAAGGCGGGAGCTTGATTGAAACTACTCCGAGGAGACGTCGACACTGACCCCTGGGACATAGGCGACTGTGAGGCCACGAAACCCATAGTGTCAAAAGGTAAAGTGCGAGGCGGTATATCATCACCGGCTTGTGTGGCAACTTTGGGGTTTAGCGGGGCGTCCTCGAATGCGAATAAATTAGAGGGGAGAAGAGCGTTTGCCGTCGGACTCATCGGGGTACCACTAACGTAGTCGTTATCGGCGTCTAAATAGTCCATTATTGGGCTAGGTACTGAGCCCTGCATTTCGGTAGGCCCCGTGACTGTGCCATTGGCAATATTGAAGAACGGACTTAGAAGGGTGCTGTTAGAAAATGTGGGGCTATTCTGCTGGAATTGCACATTGTTGAAGCCGGAATCTTGAAAGCCAAATTCGTGTAGAGGATAGCCATTAATAGATGATGAGACAGTTGGCGTGCGTGATTTGCGGTTGCGATTACGACGTTGTTTTGGCTTCTTCTGAACTACATCTCCTCCAGAACCGCACTCTCTACGCCCTTGAAAACTCATGAGGACCTCACGGGATCTGATGAATTCAGTCTCAGCCTATGCACACTATCAGTGGAGTCCTGTTAAAAAAAGTTGACAGTGACACTGACCACCTGAAAAGCATTATAGACGGTTACATAGCGCATCTCCAGGTTCCTCTGCCGATCTCTCCATATGTTCTCCTTTTCACTGTCTTCTTTTGTTTTCTGCGCCTCTTCGTCCTCCTCGGTTTTCAATTGTTCCCTCTGAGTTTCCAAGTTCTTCATGGCTGTCACCAAAGATCTAATTTCGTCTTCCATTTCAGAAATCTGCCGTTGAGCCTCTTGTATGTCGTTGTTAAGTTCCTTTTCCGTGATGACCGCATTTGCCTTTGCTTTTTCCGCCACATTTGAAAGATCTTCCACCTTGTCCAATGCCGCTTGTTTCTCTTCCTCCCATCGTGCCATATCGTCCTGCATCCTCTTGATGTCGTATTCTTTAGTCCTCAACGACTTTTCCGTCCGGGTTCTCATGGCCTCTGCCGTCCTTCTCGCTTCCTCTAATAACTTTGTTTCTGCTCGTATCCTCTGTCTACCTGCATCTTCCTCATTCTTCTTGTCCTTCAATGTATCTAGCTCGGCTTTAAGAACTACCTCCACCGCTTTAAACTCCTCCTCCGTGTGAGCCAGCTGTGCCTCGGTTTCCTGAATCTCCTTTCGTACCACGTCCAGATCTCTGGTCAAAGACTCCACGGTATGCTGGTCCTCTTGAGCTGAAGTGTACAAATTGTGATTTTGCTCTAAAACTGCTGGGAAACTTCGCCTCTCTCTTGTGGAACGCCGGGAATGGTTTTGCCCATGATTGTTATGAATTGGATGGGGCGACGGTGGAACGTCCGGTGTTGAATGGACAGATGGCGCATCATCGGAAGAATCCCCCTTATGGATGCCATTGCTAGACTCACCGGGACTCTGCAATTTCGCGCAGGTTCTCAATCGTATCAACTGACCCGGTGCCTGGAAATTTTGGACATTGGCTGCAATAACACGAACGTTATAGCGCTGGTCTGGATTTAAGCCGGTAACTGTGACACTTGTTTCGCCGCGCTTTTCGCTTTCGCCCACTGCACCACAAATCAGCGCAGAACAGAGATGCAATGTTACTTGTGGCATACCGTTGATGCCATTGATCTGGATAATGTGTTTCGCCACCGATCCAGCCTTCTCTGGTAAAGACCAATGTAGCGTTATGGTATCTGTTGAAACGCCGTGCAGCGATACTCTAGGTGGTGCTGGTAGGTCGAGCCCGAGTATCTTAACGAGCGTAGGGATGGGTATGTTGAGAAGCGCAGATACGCGGTAGAACATCCTACAAAAAGCACAGCGTTAGCATCTTTTTCATTGCGAAGATTATGTGGGACTTACCATGCTAAGGCAAAGATGGTCGCTATAACCACAACCACCATTGCGCGGAGCGAAGGATTTTGGACGTTGTTGATGTGTTGTGTTAACAATGTTAGGTTTACTTTGTCGCGAGGAATATGCTACAAAAAGTGGAGCACGCTTCTTCCAAGCCTAGCTGATGATTAATGCACAGGGATAGTTCAACCGTATCATATCTCACGTGTTACCTGGCTGACTTCCACTTTACGTCATTGCGGGGTCCCCAAGCCGACCACGTCTCTCCTCTACGCCCCGCCACTTCACCACCTCTACACCACTATCCCGCAACACCCATTTCTCTCTACGCTTCACCGCTCTTTAGAATCTTGCTGCTCGTAAGTGTATGTCTAGCATGCTCTTTGCTCTTTGGGTATGTGGGTATCATTCTCTCTGTAAGCAGCCGCACCGGTCAAATTATGTACAGCCGTTCACATCCATTCATTCATACACTATCCACCACCATACGCTTGCATGTATACCACCAAGATACTGAACCAGGACAGCCTGATGGCAAAAGAGCTCCCACAAGTACAAAACGTGATCATGAAACCACTGAAAATGAAGACGGGGTATGTAATGGTGAACACTGCATTCCCTTCTCCATGATCCCGTCATTTGAGCTACAAAAGAAAGCCATAACATCTACCAATGTGCAAAAGACAGTCGCAGGGGGCGCGCAACTAACATAACAAGAAAAATTGGACCACCCAAAGTATAACAACTGGTAACCATTAGGAATTTGAACGAGAAAACAGCCCGCCGATTCAGACGCCGTTGCAAAGTGACACCCATGGAAACAGCCGTTAGAGCATGAAACGTAGAAAGGAAACAGCGTAAGAGAAAAGACAAGAAACAAAGATCCCAGAAGATGCACCTGCGCCCATGATTGTAAAAAGACAGAAAGAAAAGAAAAAACGAAACATAAAGATAATAGGTTCTAAACAGAGAGTGCTGAGACGTATGAGGGGAAGATACATCGCGAAAGAAGAAAAAGATCGACAGAGCTGGAGTTCAGGCCTGAAGATGGTGAGAATCAGACCAAAAGGAAAGAAATGACAGAAACCTTTATACCCAAGAACGAAAGCAAAATCCCACCTCTTCCTTGTGGCCATCATGCCAGATACTCTAGACGTTTGGTCCAAAAGGGATCAGCTATAAGAAGCATAATCGGCACGTAGTACTCTAACCATAAAGACTGCCACGACACCTTCAATGGTTCACATCTCCATCTCAAAATCTGCGCTAGCCAGTCGCTGCGTACGTGAGACCTGACTGTGGCCTAATACAGTCTCTAGTGACACAGCATCAACTGTGAAGTCGCAGGGTCCCCATAGCCCTTCGAAAATTGTTGCCGTCGAGTGCCTGCGGGTGTTTACCCAATGAAGTTCGTCCGTCCGGAGTAATTCTCTCGCTGTAGGTCTCGCCTCAGGATCTTGTGCAATCATGCGTTTAACAATCCTTTCTAACCCGTTCTTTTCCATAAAGAGCGGCGGCTCCACCAAATGGCCTGGCTTAGGCTTATGAAGTAAAGACCCCCGTCTAGGTCTAGTAGCAATGAGTCTTGGGCTAAGGGTCGCCGCTCGTTGCATAGCAGAAGTCGAGATCTCCAATGATGCGCTATTGGCAACGGGCCGGTGAGGATTTTCTACCAACAACTCTGTCGCTATTGGGTTTCCGTCTTCATCGCGATGCACAAATTCTCCGGACGAACTCGTGCTGAGAATCGGTGCAACACTGATATCCCCTTTTCGCAGACTTTCCCACTCGTTTCCGTATGGAGGCAGGGCTTCGTTGCCTGCAATCTCAATGATACAGACGCCTAGAGAAAATATGTCGCCCGGCTGGCCGGGCTTCCGGTCTAGTACTTCTTGAGCAATATATGCACGATCGCCTTCCTTTTCGAGATCGTATTCTGGTGGACAGCGCATCGCCATGCCGAAATCGCCGATTTTCAGTGACCCATCGAATGTAATAAAGACATTTCCAGGTTTAAGGTCGAGGTGCATATAGCCTGATTCATGGATATATTGAAGGCCCTAAGTCAAGTTAACAGGCTGTCTGGAAACTACAAAGTATCGTTGGACCTACCAGACATAACTCCAGCAGCATTTTCCACACTCGAAACTCATCCAAGCGACCCTTCGTTCCGTGTTGCTCCAGGAACTTATCCAAGCTTCCGTTTTCGCAAAACTCTGTCTGAATGCAGAGATATCCGCCATCGTCCATCCAATGATCCACATAACTGACTATGTGTTCATGTTTACCCAGCTCCTTCAGTATCTGAACCTCTTGCATTCGCTCGCGTCGGTCCCGTGGGCCTAAAAATCTGTTCTTGGCTTTCTTGACAGCATAAACGTTGGGTATCACAGATTTGTGCTCAACCGGAGATGAGGAAAATCCGCTCTCAGACGATCTTCCCGGCGTAAAAAGCTGTCCGTATGAGCGCCCAGACTTTTCGGTAACTCGATAAACCTCCGAAAACTCGCCAGTACCAATATGCTTGACCTCAGAAAATTTAGAGTACAGACTCATTCCATCTTCGGTAATAAAGCTATCGGGGAAAGAGGGGGAGCTTTCACGACCAAAATTGAAGTGTGAAAAATCTCTAGCTGGCGTTACAGGGTTAGATGGCAAAGAGTTGCGTTTGTTATGTGGCACAGGATTGTAGTTGTAAACTTTCCCAGATATTGAAAGACTGCTCGGATCTGGCGGAACAATGCTATCCTTGGGTGTTTTGGGGCTATTGAATCGCATATTCAGCCGTGCTCTGGGCCCATCAGCTGCAAACCACTATCAGTACAATACCAAGCAGACAATGACAGATGACGGACGTACAATTACTTTCCGTTCGTAATCGCTTATTCATTGTAAAAACGCTGTCGTCATCGAAGTCGTTCCATGATTTCTTAGTCGGAGTAGGTGGGAGGTCGTAATCTCCACTGGACTGGGTCGAATCATCTTGCTCATCACCATCGTTGCTAATAAAGCTATCACGTCGGTTTAAGAGGTTCGTGCCCTGATTGCTAATTGGTGCAGGAGTATGGGGGCTTCCCAAATCGCCCATCGGTATCTTGGCTCCAAAATTATTGATCTGGAGAGCTGATCCAGGAAACACAGTCGTGCGTTTGCAGGGCGTATCTGGCTGTTGCGCATGGTCCTTGTCCCCATCTAATGTACGACCTCGCTTCGGCACGAATCCAGTTGAATGGAACGCAAGGATATTCGGTTTTGCTGATTTGTAGTTTTGCGGTGTCCTCCAATCGCTTGACTCTCCGGATGACAGTTGGTTTACTTCCCGGGAGGTACCGAATGCGGACTGGGACAGCGGGTGAGGATGCACTGACGCACTCGGTAGTGGGGCATTACGAGCAGCAAATGGTGACTCTCGTGACAAACCTGGTGCGAAGAAATTCTCCACCGAGGCTACACGTCTCACTCGTGATGTTGTATCTGAAGACGACGAAAAATCCAACCGCTGCCGTCCCATCGGGCGCGAGCGAACAAAGCTAGGCTTCTCAAAGATATGGCCTGATGGCTTCTTCATGTTGGTACTGTTTCGTTTTGGGGGAGATCGCGAACCGGCACCAAACGAAGGCGAGCCGAATACAGGCGGCTTCTGGTTGCTGATTGAAGAAAAATAACCGAAGTGTGAATTTCGCCGTTTGGCGACCGGCGAACCACGGCTGGCCTCATCCATATTCATCATTCCATCGCTTCGCTTCAGTGGGCTGGTTCTGGATGGCCGACCTAAACCGCTGTCGGGACAAAGAGTTGTACGGACAGATCTTTGAGCTGTTTGATCTCGGGGGCTAGAGCGGGGGCTAGATGATCCTGACCGTAAGGTCATGCCACCTGTATTCATGCTGTTACTTGATGTGATTGACAAAGGAAACTTAGCGGGGCTATGTGAGCCCGCGCGGGGTTTAGTTGGTGTCGGTGTTGACCGTCGCGAAGCAGATCTTGTTTTTACCGACGTTGGTAGCGAAAGCGCGAAAGGCGAGCAGGGCGATGGAGAAGGACGGAGAAGGTTTCGCGATGGAGAAGTTGAGGGGGGGAGATGTGGTGAGAATAATGTGGCTGTTTCGCCGTGGTGGCGACGCGGAGAGAAGGATGTGACCATTTGGAACGTGTGATTATGGTGATGGTGGTGTTGCTGCTGCTGCTGCTGGTGTTGAGCTTAACGTGTTGGAGGGCGTGAGACGGTGAGGTGGCTCGCTTCAAGACTCTTGGAGAGGTTTAATGGATCTTTTTGGAAAAGGTTCGTGTCCACTAAGTACATAAGTACTTCTTTAGCATCCAATTCAACCACCACCACCACCACCACCCAGCCCACGAATCCCCCTAAGCCGTTATAATCAATTCCCGTTCCACTCTTCGGCAGTAGTATTTCCGGTGTCTGTATCTTCGTAGTGCGCGGTATTTGCAGATAATGTGTTGTGACTGAATTGAATTGATACGTGAACCAGGCGCGCGACTGTGTTTCGCCGTTGATATCAACCGACAGTATCGTCTAAGAGCAACCTCCGGGGCATTTATTCAAAAACACGCAGTCGCAGTTGCATTTGAGATCCAAGCATCCGACGCGTTGAAGAAACTGAAGCGTCGAGCGCCTCGTTGCAGGTTACAGAGGTTGCAAGTTTTTGTTCCAGTTGCGATAGATTGATGGGTTGGGTACGCGCTTTGCTGGAGTGTTCCCGATCGCAACCTCGCAACTAAAAGCTGACAGTGATGAATCACGTGGGCACCGCCACGTTCAATTGAATTCCGAGCAGCGATAAATAGAACACAAGATGAGGGTTTCTCCTAGCAAGGCTTGGTGTCCATGTAGCGTGGAAATATTGGTGTTTGCTCAGTATGTTGTTCGATAGTAAGAGGCTGAGGCAGGTTCACTGAAGGACCTCGGGAGGCGGGCGATAGGGGCAACTTGTCTGAAATGCTTCAAGACATGAACTCGAGGGATGATGGAAAGGGGCAATCTTGATAAATTCTAACTTTAGCGTGCTAAATGGAAATCCTACCACTTCTCTCTACTGGGTTAAATTATTGGACTAGGAAGTGCCAAAATCAAAACAAACAAAACCGAAACGATACACAGAACTGCCCAGGAACGTAGGCGGCAACTTTTCGACACCAGAAACACCAGAAACAACATGATCAAAGCTTCATGACTCGCCATAAATGCTTCAGATGCATGGATTCAAATCCACTCTAGGGATGAGACAAATACTTCAGATTGGCATAAACGGGAATCCAGGTAATGGTACGGCCGCCTCGGTGAGTTGTCGTTACACAAATCAAAACTGTGAACCTCTCAGTCAAATATAACTTTCCTGTGAACCACAAAACATCGTAACAAAGGAATGTGGCAACACCAAACGTTCATCATCGTGATACATACCGGTCGTCCACAATACTTGGGAAAGATGAAGTCACATCCTCATTGCGCAAGGCTGAACGGCACAAACAATATAGTAGTACATCCAAATCAGCCCACCAACCGCACCGTCCCAACTTTTGATCCTAGCGACGTTTCATAATCTCGAATTCGCATAAAGTACGCCCTTAAAGATCCGAACGATTCTAAAAAACTCTTAGCCGCTTCTTTAATCAACAACAGATTCAGCATATACTCATGTCGCCGAGTGCTAAGTTGGACACATGATGTGGCTTTAACGCTGCGCAGTCACTGTGCCATATCACGTGCCTAGCTTAGTACTCGGCGACATGAGTATGTTATAATTGTCTAAGCCGATGCTCGACTGCAGATCGTGGTTCTCGTCGACTTCTTCCAACAATTTTGGTTGCTTCTTTCTTCTTCGTCCAGGTGAATTTCCTTGAATTGAAGTGTGTAGAAGTTTAGAATCTCCCCCACCTAGCCGGCCATCCGGAAGGGGAGGGGAAGCGGGCACTGCAATGCTCTAGATAGAGTGAGTGCAGTATGATTAAAACAAAAAGTTTAGGTGGAGGAGGTGTGTGCTTGCAATGTGAGAAGTGTTAGGTTAATCCCCTTAGAGAACATCTAACCCAGAGGCCGCGCTTATAACATATTTTCAACATTAAGGTTTCCAGTTTCGTTATGTTGTCATCTGTCCAGCTGCCAGAAGTCCATTCGCAAGCCCCACTGGGTACGAGGCAATTCGTTATGGACCATCCACTGCAATCATGAACTCGGATAATCTCACCCACTTGGCGCTATTATACTCATCAGTGGTCGTTCCGCCCGCCTTCCCCTCTCAAGCGAGGTGGGCCATCTACGGTGAGATGTACTGGATCCAATGCGACGGATCTTGAGGGTAACGTTAGTGAGTTATTGAAGGGAGTCTTTTCGATTCAGTAGAGTATAGGCAGCAGCGTGTTCAAGTGTTTTCCTTCTCCCATGTGCGGTTCTTTCCTTTCTACTACGGTTACTAATGGGGAAAGAGTTTGGAGTCCTCTGTTGGGTTTATAAATTGTCGACCAAGTAGTCAGCCGAGAAATGGGACTAGTGGTAGAAGATTCGTCCATGAGTAGAACAAGTACCAAAACTCCCACTCGAGTAGGTACGTGGCTGACTCGAGCGTTCGTAGAGGGACACAACATCCTCACTTGCGCCACTCAAACCGGGCCTCTCGGCATAGATGCCCCGCAACCCAGAGTTTATGGACATACAGTGACCACAAGCAGCGTGCGCTTCCATCATGTCTCCTGCCTTATCACCCCATATCATGGCGGGGGCATAACGCTCCGGATTACGTTCCTCCGAACCGTATGGGATTGTTTTTAAAAGCGCGATGACTGGTCCAATGCGTAGCTTCGGCGAACCCACGCCTCAAGTTCAGAACGCAAGGTAAAAGAATCATTGTAATGGTAGGAGCATGGATACCTCAGTGGAACATGGCTGTTGTATGGAGCAGTAAAGTGCCTTGTCCCTTATTAACCCCAACGGAATGCATTGGCACATACATTGGTGTATTTCTAAGGATCTTTCACAGATTTTTGGGTACAGTGCATCGCCTTTGATAATCAATTTGCAGGCCGGCTTGGATGAAGGTTGAAGAGAAGATGAAGGAGGGAAAAGGAAGCAGGATGAGCGGCATGATAAGAACTAGCAAGGGGTGCTGGTTACAGTTCCAATTGGAATTGATCGTTCGCTGGCTTTTTTATGGTTTGTCTACTGAAGGAAAGGCAATTAAGACTTCTATACTTGACTAATTCTCTACCCGTATCAGGAGAGGGCCACTGCCATCGAACTAAGTCACCACGCCCGTAATTTGGATTATCATACCTACTCTTTCTCGAATTGGCAAGTTCTGTTGAAACGCCCGTGTAGAACTGGAAAATCCAGGCGATGAGTATGATACAACGTCTAGTAGACGATTTTGATAGGAAATCACGTGCAACTTGTAGGTGATGTGCTGTGTTAGCGTTAGCATCGGATTGAGATGTCGATGAAGCGACACTGGTGAAGCTGCACTACAGAGCTGAGAATAATTTTGCACAGACATCGAAAAGTTTATTGTGTTTGTGCCCCTCGGTCGCGGGAGTTATTAACAGAAAGACACGAGAAAATGCAAGTTCACAAACCATGCTAGTAACTCTACGAATCTAAGATGCTGCTAGTACCGAAGAAGAACCCATCAATATATATCGCACCTAGAAAAAGGCAAGAAAGCATTTTGAAAGGTAGTTAGTCAGTATCAAAGTTCATACTCTACGATAACGTGATAGAATCTGCCTCCTTAAGTAGCACCCATTCACCGCTAGAACAGGGTATCAAGAAATGCATCAGCGGTGGCGCCTAAGAAATGCATACAAACTACTTAACTTAAGTAAGTACTCTGCAATATTACCTCGATGTACGTGCTGAGTCGCTTTTCATAACAATGTTCCATGAAAGTAACTCTAACAATTCCCAACCACAAGCAAGCAGCAGCTCCACCAAACGAAACGAAGCAACGAAGCAACGAAAAAACTTCGCTCCACTCATCCCTTACTACTCTTACTCAACGGTTACTCATTCACTGTGCATTCACGTTCACTCTTTGGCCCTTCTGTGGTAACAACAGCAGTTCGCTTGGCTCTCTCGCTCTCCTCACCTGCATCTTCGTCATATCAGCCGAGTGGTTGTGTTTCCGACTGCACCAGAACAGCGCAGAACCGCACAACACGGCATTGGTGCCCCAATCCCAGAAACCCACTCTTGTCCACTTGGTCAAATTCAACTTGCTAGCACAACGAAAAGTGGGATCCTTCGCCCGACATATCCAATACACATAGGAAACGAAACATCACGCAGGAGAAATACGTGCTACCCCCACACTACTCGCTCCCTGAGACGGCAATAGTAGAGTTGTGCGGTGCGTAGCACTGGATTAAGCACCCTCATATCAGAAGTAGCATTTATCTCAACTACAAAGGAGTGGTCTCTACAGTTATCCCCTTGCGCCGAACGATCCATTGGACAGGAACATCAAAAATTTATAGCCGAAGTCCGTCCTCATCGTCCGTCTTACCTGACGAAGGAATGAGTGTTGCGACAGACAATGGAGTGGGGGATTCCCCTGTTGCTACAAGTGATGACCTCCACACAAATTCGACCAAAGCCCGCAGAGCTCCCTCTCCAGCTCACAAGGACGTGCTTTCAGCTAGTGCTGCTACTACTTCGGCCACCCTAAGCAACATTGGTAAAACTAAAAGAAAAGTACCCACTACTCGATCAGCAAAGACTTCGAGAGAAGCCTCACCCACTAGATCAACTACTGGGTCAAAATTACCCCAAACCCAGGCACAGTCAGTCAAGCCTTCAGCCTCACACGCTGACTTGCAACAGCCCCGTCCCCTTCAGCCTCTGAATGCTCCACACTACTCTTCAAATACGACACCCCGCTTGACGGTACCTCGAACGCCTCCTCCTGACTCTCGTCTACCTGCGCATTCGTCTCGCAAGAAAACCGAACCTTCCGTCCCGCCTTCTCTTCAACCGTCAATTCTTCTACGGCGAGAGGGCAGTGATCAGCCAGACCAACTAAACGACCTCCACCTTCCGACTGGAATGAGGACTCCGAGGAGCAACTCGTCCACAACGTTGGAGACAGTGGTGGAAGGTAGCCTCCCTGCGACGCCTGCCATCGGATCTACAAGGTCTTTGGAGGATTCAGTGGCTGCTCTTGTTCGCCGTCAATCTAGTACATCAACCACGGGAAACATACCGGAAGAGGTGGAGAATGATTCAGCATCGACCATAACACGAAAGGGTCGGAGAGATTCGGTATCTTCTTCTATTGCTCCGATGTCAACGGCGGAATCAGAGTCAGAATCGGGGTACAAGAGTGAGGATAAGGCGCCAATCTCGTTGCATAAGGTCCATCATCCACCGCCAAGGGTTTTTGGGCGGCGTCCAACTGTGACGGGCAAGGAGACTTCTTCCAAGGCTATGACAGTGGAAACTGAAACTGTTAGTTCCGTTCCTCAGGTTGGACTTGGTGCAGTTGGCCCACCTGGAGGAGCAAGTATTCGGAGCAAGAAGAGCACCGATACTATCAGGGCTTCTAGAAAGGAAAAGAAGAGGATCCCGAAAAAATCTGTAACAGTGGGGCCTTCGAATCGTAAATACCCAGCTTGCTTCCTCTCTTAAGATCTTGCTAATTAAGCTCTTTCTCCCCGATTCAGCATCGAGTAAAGCAGATATATTTGCGGCAAAGATTGCTGAGGCTGTGCATGAGGCGAATTCATCGGATTCGGAAGAAACGTTTGTCTATGAGTCAAACCCGCCAGAGTCATCCCACACACATTCACACCAAAGGCCTTCGAGCAGATTTCACTCCAGGACGCCTAGTGCGACATCTATAGGACCGGACCCAAGGGGTCAGCGATTACCATTGTTATCTACAATTGATGGTACTAATAGTACCGGGAGGAAAGGAATGAAGTTCGTCAACAATTCATTGAACAAGGAGACAAGTTTTGGTGGCGATGGAGTATCCGGTGACGGGATGAGTAGCGAAAGAGGCCTTGGAGGTGTCGGGAGCTCGAGGGAGCATCATGCGCGGGGGGATAGGAATGGTGGACGCCATCATAATGGGCACCGATCAATACTGACGGAAGACGGCCCGTTCCACCGATCATCACCGCATAAACAATTGACACATTCCCTCCGAAATGCGCCGAGCTCCATCATGCCATCTAGGCAATCATCCCGACCTCCGTCGCCCAAGATTAATGCGTTTAGGAATGGCGTAGGCATAGGTGGAGGAAAGAGGTCTCCGCGTACACGTGTGTACGAAGCGGACATAGAAAATGGGGACGAACATACGCCACTCGTATCCACGAGCCGTACGAGACCAAAGCGAAGACCATTGAATAGCTCCCTCCGGCAAATGGAACATAATGCAAGACGACGGGGTTGGATCCGAACATATGCCGGATGTATAGTTGCAGTGTTTGCCATCATTTTGATTTTAACAGGCGTGGGCGGGTTTCTCGTAGCAACAACAAATGCACTGCAAGGTGTCAGGGCGCTCAATGTAACGGATGTTCTAGTAAGCAAGCAGGAAATCATGCTAGACCTGGTGGTGGAAGCCGTAAATCCGAATGCAATTGCTGTTACAATCGGAAGTATGGATGTGAACCTTTTTGCAAAGAGTTCACATGTACGAGAAGGAGGAGATGGCGGCGACGGGAATGACAGTGGATTGGATGACGATTGGTGGGAAATTGGCGTGACGAAAGGAAATCTTGTCCCAAAAGAACATCCGGACCAAGTGGCAGTCGATCTTCCAAAACAGCGACATCCGCGATCAATATCACAAACACAGTACCGTATCCGCGGTAATGTCGATGAGGGTACGGACCCACCCGATGATCTCCCCGAAAATGATAAGGAAACCATGCTGTTGGGGCGTATCTTCAGTTTCGACTCGGTGTTGAATTTTGAAGGCTCCCCAATACGACGGATCCCTTCGATCTCGACTGGAGAGTTGCGGTTAGCGAAGCCTGGAAATAAGACGGAGGAAGGTGGCACAGAGAGATGGGAAAGGGTCTTACTGCATCCGTTCGAATTGATCATCAGGGGTGTACTGAAGTACCAGTTACCATTAAGTGGGAGAATTCGAACGGCACCCATATCTGGGTCGGTCATGATTCACCCTGAGCTTGACAATGCAATACGCTGAAACGATAGATACGAATTGAACGATTAAACGGCAAATAGATTGGATTATGAGTTGTGGCTGCGAGTGTGGGTGTATGTGTGTGTAGTTGTGTACGTTCTTGGGTCCTTCTCCTTTCAGTCCCTCGATTCTGCACTGGTTGGTGGAAAGAAACGAATGTATAGCAGCTCTGCACTTGTCTGTATATTTCCTTAGTTCTATCTGTTTTTTTGAAACCGGTTCAAGTATTACCTTGTATTCGACAGAACCCAGCATCTCGAGTTAGCGGCATTAGTATTGATAAGCGAGGCGCGAAGGAGTTTATTTCCATATCATTTTCTTGTCTTTATTACAGTTCTGGGTGGCTATTTGCGTAGATTAGATTAGGCTTCTCCTACTTTTATACACTACCGGGAATTTCCTGAGACTCTTGAGTGATTGAATTTCCTGTTATTTCTCGGTTTGCCTTTATTTTTTCTGGGATACTATTGCCTTTATTTTTCGGCGTATCACTTGATAATTCTGCTTTGTCTAGTTTCGCTCATAGATATTTCAATAACTTTACCTGCTGGCTGGCTCCTTTTTGAACGGCTACTGTTGTAAATATCATACATATCAGATTTCATTGAGAGAGTTGTCTGTTCTCGTCTCGATTTACATGACTTTCAGTCATCCAGGTTGGTGACGGGTTATGTAGATGTACTCAGGTTGGACTTGAGGGAACAGTTCTGGCCGTGAAGCAGGGTACGAGAGAAAGGTGCATTGTGGGTATCGCTAGTGGTGAAGATAGGTGGAATATTATGGGCCAATTCGAGCTGGCTCGTAGCCACTGGCTGATTTTGCTAATTTTGCTATGTTTTCGCGAGTTCGGCCAGGGTCATTTTGAGCCAGCGTAAATCGCATACCATTTAACGTATAACTGGGTCAAGAAGGCGGGGGATATGACACCCAAACCTATCACATTCTGTCACTCGATTGATTAGTCTAAGACTGAAAACAATGCTCAGAAGGCGTTTGGCCCAGGCTTCGACCCCTTTATTGATCTCTTAGATACTGCAGTGCTTGGGGCATCAAATGCGGTCAGGATTCCAGCTCCAGCCCCAACCACTCCGAATTCCTTTCCTTTCACCTACGGGCTTGCCTGGCCTCGTACCCCGGCCTTTGACCTCACGTGATTTTATACTAACCGAAATTATGAGTCTGATCCAAATTGAGATCATGAAACAAGTGAGATGAAAGGGCTTTGGCCTCGTACCCCGGCCCTTTGATTTCACGTGATTTTATACTAACCGAAATGGCGAGTCAGACCCGATTGGAATCATGAAAAAGCGAGGTGAAACGGCCTGGAGACATCACCTTACCAAAATTTCAAATTACCGCTAGAAAGCTGAGCTTTCGGTGAGTATTAGTTTACATCTACCTAAGTCAATACCAAGTGTATTTTAAAGAATTTTGCCACATGTGTACTCTTTGCAGTATTAACCCAAAGTTAATCCAGACTTGATCCAGATTATTATTAGCTTAACCCTGGCAGTCTTGATTTCCTCACACCACATATCTTTTCCAATTCGCTTAATGCCTCTTATACAGTTGATTTCTTTTCCTTTGTACTTTTGTTTCCATGAAAAGTCAGCTTAAATCTATGGTATTAAAATTTTAACTGGATTGACTTGAAAATATTATATAGTAGAGTGAAGTCTCCAGGTATTTGCACAACTTGATTTACTCACTATTCAATTTCTGTTTTGCTAATCTCATTGGCACCTTAGCAGATACATATACAACTGAAAGTTTGATCTGAAGTCAAAAGAGTCTGGAAATATTATCCCACCAAATATTCAAATTACTTTCAAAGAGCTAAGCTTATAGTGGATGTTAGTTTACAGCTATCTGAGTTGATACTGACTATATTGAAACAAATACAACCACTATATTTGTACTCAGTACAGTCTTAATCTGAATCTGTAATACCGGAATATGTACCCTAGGGCCTAATCATTACAAGCCCCTAATGAATTTTGAAATGATAAAACAGAAGATGAATATGACTTTACTCAGGATGTGTATGAGGATTACCACCCAGCAGGACATGAGATACCTGTTCCATTCTCTACTCTCAATAGATAGTGTTGACTACTGAGTATCGTCTCAAGCAATCAATTACTAATGTATATGACTCAACAGTATCACCCTGATGGCAACTGAAAAGTGTCGTCCCAGCAACCGGCACTTATACCCAAGTAACAACTGTTCTTTGATGCAATGACTCCAAGTATCGACTTGTCTATAACAACCAGCAAACTAGTTTCACCTCTGCAGAAGAAGCAGTGCTGATTCAAGAGTAGTATTAGCAACGGTTCCGGGTTACCTGGCTTTAGTCTGGGTTGGAACTGAATCCGATGTCCCGGTCTGGCTCAGGAACCACCAAGGAAGTCGAACCGGGCAACTAGCGCCGGGTTGTTACCAGGGCTGGACAAAATCCCTCAGTTTTTTGGCCATGTTGGATCTGGACCGCAGTTCCATTTTACAGTTCCTGCAACCTTGGCTGAGCTTTGGCTGCAATTAAGTTTTTGAGTCCTAATCGTATGGTGACATGCTAAATACATAGCTTGTGCAGAGTTAGTAGCTCATTCACCTCCCACATTCATATTTGCGATCTGACAAATATTCGTTGAGTTGCTGGGAAATAGCAGCGAATTCAACACGAAATTTGTGGGTTTTCAATAGTGACTCAACAAATAATGGTCCAATTGCAAATCTGAAAGCGGGAGGTAATACAGCGGCTAAACTTGCACAATCTACATATTCATCACGTCGTGGTATGATTAGAACTCAAATTCTTAATTCGAGCCACAGGTATAAGATTGAAATTCCGGATTTTTGGTGGTAAAACCGGCCCAATTGCATTGGTCCGGGTTTTCATGTGGCAAAACTCATTGCAACGGTTCGGTTCCATTTCTAACCCTAACCCAGAACCGTTCCAGTGGGTTGGAACCATTGCTAACACTACTCTCAAGTATTATGTCGCTCTCTTCCTGATCAACGACTTGATTTGACCAAGATCCTAAGAATAGCCCAGTATAAAGAGGCGATAGTTATATCATTGACATAGAACTGAATAATAAATGTTCAACTTGAGACTTCAAGAGAGAAGTATCCTTGTTGACTTCGATGCAGAACTAATAGATAATACATTTGAATAAAGTTAATGATTAACCACCTGGTTGAGAAGGTCAATAGGTATCCATAGATAGATAGGATTGTGGATAGTATGTTATTGATGTTCTTTCTCCATGTCGGTTTTGCGGATTATATATGAGACCATTTGTTAGGGGTTCTCCTTAAGCAGTGGTAATGATACATGTTTGAATGAAGCTGGTAGATGTGAAAAATCATTGGGATGTTCATATGCAAAACACCTATCTGCGATTACGTGAACATGTTTGTCAGTCAAGTAAATCTTAGCAGATTTATACTTGAGCCGCATGTCGATCAATTAGTCACAATTACGGTTGCACTAGCGGAGTCAACTATGATGATGCAATTATGTTGCAATAACTGGGAAGTGAAAAACCTTCAGCAGTACGCATAATTCTTGGCCTCACCTATTAAACCCTGGCTAGCGGGACAACATATAGTTAAGTTGTGATTACACAGAGTTACGTGTGCAGCAGACGTTATTGCAATATATGAGTAAGCGGAATCTTCAGGCTCATGCGCTAAGCGGTGAGAACATCCTCCGGCACTTTCCGGTCTATGGAAGGTGAAGACCTAAGTATGCATAGTCAGAGCAATTAATGACATTGGCTGAAGATTAGAGGGAAGAAGCAATCCAGCTTGTTGAATTAAGACTGTATGCATTGCAACGTCATACTCGATAAGAATAAGAGGTTGACATGTCATTATCTACGTTGGTGGAGTATCGGTTGGTTGCCGAGTAAATCTCTGACACAATGGCGAATAGCCAAAGCAATATGACAAGGTATTTAATAGTGAAGAGCTATTAAAACATATTGCGATAAGCACTGATTAAGACTAAGGTCGTCAGATATTACAGCTACTGAACAAATGGGAAGCAAAATGTCGAACATGAAGTTATGACCTGTCATTTATTTGTGTTTGATATGATGATCATGAGGATGGCCCCATTGGGGACATAACGTTGAAAACGTCTCATGCATGAACACGATAACCAAGGGGAATTCGTGGCACTATTAAAGGAGCACACTAGTTGACTTCCGAGTAGTGTTAGCAATGGGTGCGGGCGACCCGCCAGCGGTCTGGTTTTTGGCGAGAGGTTTGGTTTGGTTTGGTTCCAGACCCAGCTAAAAACCCGACCTGCTTTGTCTTGGTGGGGTTGTTAGCCGGACCGGACAGAAACCGGTGGTTTTTTGGCTGGGTTGGAACCGGACTGCAGTTCCATATTACAGTTCCTACAACTTTGGCAGTGCTTTGGCTCCAATTAAGTTTTTGGGTTCTGATCGAATCATGACATGATCAGTACGTAGATTGTGCAGTGGTAGCAGCTCTGTTACCTCCCGCTTTTAGAATTGGGATGCGACCAATATTCGTTCAATTGCTGTGAAATAACGCCAAATTGGATGAGAAATTCGCGGGTTTTTGATGGCAACACAACAAATATTAGTTCATCGCAATTCTGAAACTGGGATGTGCAAGAGTGGCTAATAATACACAATCTATGTACTGATCGTGTCACGAGATGATCAGAACTCAGATACTTAATTGGAGCGAAAGTTGTGAGGTTTAAATGCTGGGTTTTTGGTGGTAAAACCAGCCCAATTGCAACGGTCTGGGTTTTCGTGTGGTAAAACCTGTTGGAACAGTCCGGTTTTGGGTTGGACCCGGACCTCGAACCGAATCGTGAATTTGGACCCGTTGCTAACACAACTTGCGAGATATGATATTAGGCAAAAATGGTATCATGATGGGAAAACCGATGGCAAGCTTGACCTGAGGAACCAATTATCAAAAGCTCACATCATCTCCGACGATGAGAAGAATCAAGCTCTAGCAACAATTCACTGTCAGACATTACCAGCGAAGAACACCTTAAAATATTATTAAGAATTCTATTTATGTACAATCACATTTACTTTCCTATTCCACTTATATAAATATGCTCTGTATGAGTTCGTGGAAACCAATACATTTTCAGTCAGCGCGTCAGAGGGTCGTCGCAACTGTTTGAGATGTAATCTCATACTACAACCAGCAGGGTTTAACTTACATTTTCCGAGAACTTTTATACTTGGCCATTATTGAAGGGATTCGATAGAAGTAGTGCTAGCAACGGTTCCAAATCCCCGGGTAGATTCCAGGTCCGGTTCCGACCCTGAACCGAACCGTTGCAATGGGTCCTACCACATGAAATCCTGGACCATTGCAATTGGGCTAGTTTTACTACCAAAAACCCGGCATTTCAACATCACAAGTTTGGCTACAATTAAGTATTTGAGTACTGATTGTATTGTGACATGATCAATACCTAAATTGTGCAGGTTTAGGCGCTCCTTCACCTCCCGCTTTCAGATTTTTGATCTGACCAATATTCGTTGAGTCGCGATCGAAAACCCGCGATTTTCGCTTGGTATTTGTCCTTATTTCACAGTGATTCTATGAATATTGGTCCGATCCCAAATCTGAAAGCGGGAGGTGAAAGAGCGCATAAAACTGCACAATTTGCATACTGATCATATCATGATACGATCAGAACTCAGATACTTAATTGTGGCCAAAGTTGAGCCAAAGTGGATGGAATGGTAAAATTGAATCGCAGTGCGGTTCAAATCTGGCCAAAACTCCGTGGGTATATTTCCAGTACGGGTAACAACCCGGCGCCAGCCACCTCGTTCGCGTTCTGTGGCAGCTCGTGACCCAGATCCGGGCCTCCTGCTCGGTTATAACCCGGACAGTAGCCGGGTTACCCTGAACAGTTGCTACAACTACATACATGGTGCACCAGTACATCACTACTGGAAAGCTGCCTTTTGAAGAGTGGTCCAAAGCACCACCTTGGGCAGAAGAGGAAGAATGGTATGCTCTTATTCTTGAGAAAATAAGAGATTGAGTCTGGGAAGACGAGGAAAGTTGGACAAGGAGATTGGCGGCTGTATTTTGTCTAATAAATGTTGTATTCATTATTGTGACTTAAAATACCCCCGTAATACAATTCACACAATGTAACAATCGTATGACTGCCAAAGCCTGTGTCAGAGTTCACATTTGTCACAGCCTCATCATCCTTGTCCTCTACCATTGATAGTTGAATTATAACTTACAGGAGAATTATATATTTTACCAAGGTAATGTGCTTACATTGCAATATAATTGCTATTGGCGATACCTCATATAAATACAAGCTTATCTGAAGCCAATTATCAACAAATAGGTTTGCGTCACCAAGAGCCAGTGAGAGTGCCCTGTTATATACCCACCGGGTACATAGCGCTTTCACAATTGTAGCAAATAATTAAACTCTTAATATGACTATGCTTTATTGGAGCCAAATATGTTACTGGGGTACTTAAGTTCCAATAATCAATACAACATTTATTAGACTAAATACAGCCACCTATCTCTTTGTCCTTTTCTCCTCATCTTCCCTGACTCAATCTCTTATCCTCTAAGAATAAGAGCTTACCACTCTGCCTTGTTGGTTCAAGGTCATTCTTCAGACCACTCTTGGTAAGGCAACGCTCAGGTAGTGATGTACCACTGCACCTCATGTCCAACCCCTTCAATAATGGCCGAGAACAAAAGTGCTTGGGAGATATGGGGTGAACCCCACCAGTTGTAGTATTTAATTAGATTACCAAAAGTTGCGATGACCCTCTAGTGTGCGTACTGGGAATGTGTTGGTCTCCAAGAACACATATAAGGTGTATTCACCAAGAGTGAATAGGGAATTAATTTTGAAGTTTTTGGTATATAGAATTCTTGATAATATTTTAAGATGTTCTTCACTGGTAATGTCTGACTGTGAATTGCTGCTACAGCTTGGTTCTTCTCATTGTCGGAAATGTTGTGAACTTTTTATAATTGGTTCCTCAGGTCAAGCTTGCCTACGGTTTCCTGTCATGGCATCATGATTGTTTGATAGCTTATCTCTGAAATCAACTGGTGCGTCTCATTGATAGTGCCACAAGTTCCCCTTGGTTATCGTGTTTGTGCATGAGTGGTTTTCAGAAGTTATGTCCCCTGTGGGCCATCCTCATGATCATGATATCAGACGCAGATAGTATCAGCTCATAACTCTGTATTCGACAGATTGCTTCCCATTCGTTCAGTAGTTGGAACAAACGACTTTAGTCTTATTAGTGCTTATTGCAATATGTTTTGATAACTTGTCATTATTAATTGCCTTGCCTTGTAATTTGGCTATTCGGCATTGCATTAGAGATCTAATCGGCGACCAACCGATACTCCACCAACGTAGATAACGACACATTAACATCATATTCTTATTGAGTATGACGTTCCAATAGATGCAATCTCAACTCAATGAGCTGGTTTGCTTCTGGCCTCTTATCTTCAGCCAATGTCATTAATCTCTCACACACTGTATGCTTAGGTCTCCACCTTTTGTAGACTGGGGAGTGCCACAATTGTTCTCACCGCTTAGTGCATGAGCTTTCTGATTCCTCTTACTTGTATATTGCATTATCATCTGCTGCACATGTAATTCTGCGTTATCGCAACTTAACTATATATTGTCCTGCTAGATAAAGTATAGTAGGTGGGGCCAATAATTATGTGCACCACAGAAGATTTTTTTGCTTCCTGCCTATGGCGACATAATTGCGTTATCACAGTTGAATCTGCTAGTGTAACTGTAATCGTCACTGATTGATTGACATGCAGCTGAAGGGTAAACCCCCTAAGATTCACCTGACCGAAAAATATATTTACGTATTTATAGGTAGCTGTTTTGCATAAGATCATCCCAATGATTTGTCACATGTACCTGCTTCGTTCAAACAAGTATTATCATTGCTGCTAAAGGAGAGCCCCTAACCAATCATATAGTTATTGGTAACTGAGCTGTATTGCCATATATTGAACAGAGAGTATCCCACACCACTCAGGACATATGACTCCCATGTCTTATTTGCCCAGACCAACGAAGTGTGGCCAAAATAGGGATTGATTCATACCAGTCTATTCAGTTGACAGCGCTCCAATATATCGATAATTGGTTACTAACTCATCTCCTATATGACTCTACATATCTTGAGATGTCATGTTGTTCTGATAATGATAACACATCATCTCATCAGAAATGAACCATTGGAGCATGAGTGCCATAGTGGTTTGGTTGGCAACTGTGAATAAGATTTCATACCAATAAGGAGTAACCACGGAGAATAGGGAACTTGCAACTACCACTGATCCACAGATGATACACATCTTTTTTGTACTTGGCTTAATCATTGTCATGGATCTATTGATACGAAGGTTGGGTAATGAAGATATGAGTAATAGGTGAACAAACCTGGAAGGTAGATCTAATATTGAAATCCGAGTGATAATTCATGATATCGGACCAAGTATCCACTTATGGAATATTCAGTGATCTTGTATAATCCTGGAACTATAACTGTAACAGCGAAGGTGTAATACAATCTGAACTAAATTGTAGGCTATTCGATTTAGCTACTTTCTTCAACGTTGAATGTATAATTTTGTTCAACTAGCTTCAAGTTTTAAATAACTACTTGTTTACTTATTTCAAACTGATCATATGATGAAAATACATTTGAGATGTATATGCCTGAATATGCTATATCTCTACTGCAATTGACCTTGGTTATAATAATTAGTTTAATACTATAGTACTTTATTGATATTACTGCTACACTATAGTATATTATAAATGTATTATCATGTATTAAAAATATGTATTATTGTCAGTGGGAGTCTATGCAAGTATTTGGAATCTGGTAGACCAGAACTCTACAATAGCCAGATCTCAGAGTTGACTGGCTTGATACTGTGGCCTACATGTATATGTGATAGTACTGAAGATAAATTAGCAAGGATATAGCAGAACTGGTAACAATCCAGAAAGTATTTGAAAATACAGTCTGTAAGCTTGCAATTATACAGAAATGCTGCAGATAAGACTGGGAAAAAGAAAATATTTTTTAAGTATACTACTGGTACATCTGGCATTAGTAGTTACTACATATCATTATATAATATTAAAATATATATTGAAATTGGAATATCATTTATATATCTATATATCTCTACATCAATGTATCTAGTAACATATACTTAGTTATCTATACTGGCTGCAGATGATACTTGAGTGCAACCTAAGGTATGTCTGGAAATAAAAAGTCAGTAAATACTAAAATGCACTTGGAGGTGATAATTATGTAAACTTAAAGATAGACTTAGAGGATACTATTAAGCAAACTTAGAGATATAGGTAGAAGGATATTTTTGTGAGAATTGAGATGTGTACTTGGAGGTTATAATTGACCAAGTTTGGAGATACACATTGTGGTGGGTATAATTATGTAAATTTTGAGATGAACATGAAGACTATAATCATGGAAGTTTGAAGATACTCTTGCTGGTGGTTATTTAAATTAAGATAGATAGTCAATTTGCACTTTTGCCAATGAGAGGAATTGTGGCGGAAAATCAAATTCTCACCACTATAGCTCAGATGGACAGGAGGGAAGTGCATGTAAGAATAGTAATTATGGAGGTAGGGTTAGTAATAGAAAGTGGATACATTTAGAAGACCCCATGGTAGATAGCTATTTATTTTACCATACATTGAAATATATACTGTATTTTTCCCAGATCTTAATTCTATACACTCAGATTAAGTCTGTATAAATTGATACAATACTGTGTGACTCCTTACCGCTGTGTATTATATCAAATCCTGTCACTCACATCCTGTACTTCTTATTTCAGAATTACTTTCTCCTCATGAATACAATTTGAATTGCGCAAAAAACCAAGCTGCACATTGGCAATGAATATAGTATATTCAATCTCTACTCAGTTTCCATAAAGCATTCAATTAAGTGTTGATGTACAGTCCCTGTCAATTATGAAGTGAACTGAGAAATTCAATTTCAGGCTATAATTGAACTAGTTGGAAAAAGCACTTTCAGGAAATGATTATTCAAACTTGGTAACTGTGATTAAGTAAATAAAGACATACTCTTGAAGACTATAACCAAGACAGTATGGAGATACATTGAAAGGCCATAATCTAACAAATCTGGAGATGATCATTGTAGAAAGTTATAAAGCAAAATCGCACATATACTAATTGGTAATTGATCTGGAGGTGGAGCATCAAAATGAAGATACAACAGAAACTGAAATGTTAATTTATAGTTTTTTTTTAATACTGGAAATGATGACAGTAGAGTAGAACATGGTGTACTGAGTAGTGTGAGATAAGAGATAAGTGAAAAGTGACTCGCTGAAAGCAGGAGATAGTTAATGTAGAGTTGACTATATACTGGGTGTGACCTTATAATGATGATATAAACTAATAGAGAGAGATGACAGAACTTTTTATTTTCAGATAATGATAGAGTTGTAGATGAGAATGAGAGAGATAGAAGATAGAGATGGAAAAAGATTGGGAAAATCATTATGAGAATCTGGGACTCAAGAGAATTGGATTATCAAGTTAATTCACGATACTTAATAGAGCATGTATGATTTTCAATTAGTTGGATACAAATACCCAGATGATGTATTTGATACCCAAAATGGTATATTGTACCCCTGATTTCCCCCATCCCTTTATATTTTCCTATATTATTCCCATCTTCACTTCCCATCTCTTTCTTTGTTATTTATATCTCTACTGTCACCACATAATATAAAGTTATATTATACCTTGCTATCTCTTTATTTCTTCATCATAAGGGAATTTCAAGCACTATATTCGCTCAAGATTAATATTCTCCAGGCCAGTCTCCCTCTGTTGTAATTATTACTAGCTAACCTCTATATGTTGCCTCAGCTTGTAACTTACTTTGAACTCACTATAGATTAAGAGTTTAAGTGAGCTGATCGTATATTCATATGTACAAGTTAACTTATGACTCACATCATAATACACTGTATACCTTTCGTGAAAGCACCTAACTCCAGATTGGTTCTTTTTGGCCACTTATCCATATTTGCTCCATCACTTACTCTGTAGTATATTTTGAAATTTACTCAACTATTCTCTCAATGTGTATCTACAACCTTTCCCCAGTATTGTGTTGGAGTGTATCTCTTATTATTTCAGATTACAGTCTTCCAGCACATCTCTGTTCTTGCTTATTCACAGTCACCATGTACAGTTCTAACCACCATCTATTACCACCTGCAAGAGTATCTCCAATCTTTACTTGATCACATCCTCCAAGTGTATATTTCTACTTGCTTGAATAAGGTCTGGATATGTATTTCCAAATTGACTTAATTGTAGCTTTCACATGTATATTTAATACACACCATATTGCCACCTTCTAGTGTATCTTTAAACCTTTTTGATTACAGCCTCCAAGTGTATCTCTAAGTATACACAATTAGCTGCAACTATATCTCCAAGCCTATTTAATTCTGGTCTCCAAATTTATCTATAAGTCAGTACAATTACCTTGAAGTATATCGCCAACATTGCTCAATCGCCTCCTGCAAGTGTATCTCCAAGCTTCACTCTATTACCACCTTTAAATATATTATTAATCTTGCTCAATCACCACCTTCTTGTATATTTCTCAGTTTATCCAATTCCATCCAAGTGTATTTTTAAACTAATACACATATAGCCTTCATGTGCATATCTCTGGTCAGTTGCTTGCTGTCTCCAGGTGTATCTCTATTTGTGCATATGCACTACATCTGGAAAAATGTATTCTTTTATGTATAATCTATTAAAGGCCATATAGTCTACCATTATCTTCTGTAATAACAATAATACTGAATAATGCCAACTCCCCCAAAGCCATTTCCTGTAACCTCTGATAATACACTCATAATATACCAACAGTACAACTGAAATACAAATGTAATTCAACTGTGGCACATGTATTAAATACTGCAATTCACTAATTATTCATCACAATTACTTATTTATTTTCTACTCTGAAATCTTCTTTCGCATCTTTAAGGTGGATTCTTTTAACTCTGATATGCTTGCTTGGACAACTCTGACAATCTTATACTGACTGTTATGACTCTGATAAACTGTAGTTGCTCCCACAACTCTGACATGCTCCCTTTCACAACCCTGATGTACTTACTCCCATCACTCGAACATACTCACTTTTAAAGGTTTAATATATTTGATCTCACCGCTCCAATATGCTTATGCTTACCTGTCTGATAATCTGGCTCGGCTGGAAGCAAGCCGGTACCGGTGGATGTGGGTTTGCTGGTTGGGGTGAAACTTGCTTCCCTGGTAGCAGCGGATATGACATTAGTGGTTGCACTGTATCAAGTGTTAGCAACGTGTCCGGGTAACCCGCCAGCAGTCCGGTTTTTGGCCAGTGCATCAGCAAAATGTATAATAGTCACTGGGAGCCTCCAGGAGTATGTGAGAGCAGGCGGAGTGTAAACTTAAAAGCATCAATTTCAGGAGAGAACCAGACCCTAGGAGGGCATTCTGGCCGGCCTTCGGAGTAACTGGGATCTCTGATGACTGGTACTGGAGCACCATGGGAGCGGTTGTGAAAGGTTTGGGAGCACCTAGGACTGTTGCCCAACCAATGCGGGAATTCCAAACTAACTCTGAGAGATGCCGGGTTCTTATGGATATTCATTCGAAGGACTGCAGGCGCTATCTGAGATTCTCCAGATCTACACGAGCAATAAGAATACCCTGCACGTATGATGCATAGATTATTGTTCATTATAACTTCTAAATCCTACTATAGTATCCAGCATCTCATTTAACATTCTATTGTTTGCATCGCTACATTAAGGAGAACCAAAGAAAATCGCGAGTGAGTCAAAAATGAAAGTAGGTAAAACTGAAACAATAACACGACTAAGCGATCGGAATGATATCAATCGAACATAGTCTCAATGTCAACCACTAACTCTCCCATCTCATCAGGGCCAACAAATGCAGGAACACACAATTCATTAATGGCGCAAAGAAGCTGGAGGCGCTCCATGCATTTCCAAATAGTTCGACCCTGGCGAGTGGGTGAAATTGAATTCCAATGTCGTCTTGCTCGATTTGTGATATCTAAAAGGTTGGAATTGTGGTTAGCTCGCAGTGAATCGAAATGAAGTTTGAAAGTCAATATGATGGATTCGGGGGAAAAAGAGGTGTGCAACCAGGAAAGGAGGAGTACATGATGTGGAGTGTGAGATGAGCAAGGGGAGTGCTGATGGTCACGGAGGAGCGCAGAATGAAATTGAGGGGCACAAATCCAGGACAAGGAGCGCTGACGGGGATTGAGGAGCGCCTATCCAGCGGAGCAGCCCATCCATACTGAGCAGCGCCGAAAGGGGAGCGAGGTAAGTAGTCTAGAATGAAATAGAGGTGCTCCTAACCGAGGTTGAGGAGCGGGATTGAGGAGCATCCATCCTAGAGGAGGAGCATGGACAGAAAAGGCAGTATGGGGCGCTGAATGAAATATTGAAGTGCCAATCCAGACTGAGGAGCGCCAATGGGGATTGAAGAGCACCAAAGGGGACTGAGAATCCCTGACGGGGATTGAGGAGTGCCGACGGGGATTGAGGAGTGCCAATTATAGTGGAGGAGCACTATTGGGAGGGGGGGGGGGGTATGAAGCAGCCCCACCAGGGGTAATTGATGAGTGCAATAGCTTCTGCGGTAATACAATCTATCACTGTGGAAGGGCAAAATTTACCTCGATATTCATCTTGAGAAAACATAACTGTAAACTTCTTTCCAGTGGTATACTCAGACAGCGCACAATGAATAGCTGCGGCCACAAGCGCTAACGTCTGCAGTGTGAGTGGTTGAAAGAACTGTGATGTAGTCGGTTGTCGCCCCAAGATATTGGCAGTGAAGAGAAATTGATGATAGATTAAGTCAAGCACTTTCATCCGCGTGAACCAGGACTTCTTATCATCGATGACCTTCAAGAGATAAGCATTGCCGAACAGGAGCTCCTTAACCTGGATTCGAAGCTCAGTCTCTGATCCTAAATTCTACCGGTAAGTACAGAGAATAGTTCAATGAGCTCCATCTGCCAAACGCCCTCGAATGGTACTAATCTTTAGTTTTAACTATGTATTTTTTGGTGGTTTGGTATCATCATAAGTCCAATCGAGGAGCAGAACACAGAATATACACTTACAGCTTCTTGTGTTTGCGGATCGATTTTAAGAGATAGACCACCAGCCAGTTGACACACAGATGGTGTACCTACAGGAGCATCTGCTAATGCCTGCTGATGATCCTGGGCTTCAATGGCAAGTTTCCAAGCTGCATCAACCATCAAGTACTTTTCATTGAAAATGATTGGCCAGGGAGTCTTTGTGAATACGATTGCCTCCATGAAACGTTTCGCTACCTCAAAAGTAGCATTTTGGTGTTGAGAAACATTGTGATCTCCACCGGCCTTTGGTTGAGGAATATTGTGATCTCCACCGGCCTTGGGAAGCGGGAGCGCCTGTACAACGTTAGACTCGTGAGATATGTTGATGGTTGACTTTTGGCATTTGTGCAATGGTGGTGCTATGGCCCCGACTGGATGTCATAGATTTGGAAGTGGAGTGTGGGCAATGACAGTATCGGCACGGCTCCGTTTCTTTGGCAGTGGAACCCTTGTAGTTTGTAATGTCTTATCATGACGCGCCTGGTCTTGATGTAGGACCTTCTGCAGGTTGTCCAAATCGTCGTCTTCGATATCAGATAACAAGGTGGACTCACGAGGGTCTTCACTTTTGTCATTGGTGATCTCCCGATCAGTATCGTCATCATCCTGCCTCGTCAGAATTATAGCCCGGATATTAGCTATCTCCAACACTATACTCGAAAGCTGGGTTGGAAGTTCAAACATTTGATTGGCAATGAAGATTGGCTGTCTTCTGCAATACATGTGCAAGTGCTCTCTCAAGGTGGCCATCTTAATTCTTCTGTGAATAGTGATTACTCACCTGGCTGGCCATAGGTTCCATGTTTGATGAAGTGAAGTTGAGAATGTAGAGAGAAGTGTATAAGGGTAAATATAGTATGAAGTTTAATAGAATAATGGGAAAACAGGGCAACAAAGTAACCCGCGGTTGAGGAGGATGCAATTTGGGGCGTGGCTTGAAAGAGTCCTGAAGACAGATTGGTGGTACAAAGTTATATTATTGATGCTCAGTCACTGTTGTGATTCCGGAAGCGTCAGGTGCACCAGATTTGATGGATTCTTCATGCCCCCAATTCCCGAATGTTGTTAGCACTCGTATCCAATTACGCTATTGATGCAATAATTGGAGGTTGGTTTAAGCCAGTATACCTAGAATTGAACCAGACGCACCTGAATAACTCGAGACATTAACCTGGTTGTATCACAAACGAACTGTCAGGGCCGGACATATAGATTACTGAGAAATGGGTTGACCATGATTGCCCCTGCATATGACTCTACCGAAGGTAGTTCATGATGCCTCTAGTTTGACCATCTGAGTGGTGACCGCATGGCACTGAATTGGCGGTGTGTTGAAGAATCTCGCAGAACTTGGACGGAGAATAGAGTTGGGACCTTGGTGAGTGGCAACTCTTGAGGTTACATGAGTTCAACCTGGGATTGTTACCAATAGTGGAGAAATATGAATCTCTGAATGTGGTATACCAGTCGGAAGGACACCCTACTCTTATGATTTTCTGTTGTTTTAGGATTCTGCAGCAAAGTTAGCCATCGATTAGGCAATGTTGTGTGCAGAACTTCACTTTCAGCAGTCCAAGTCTGCTGAATCACAATATGTATGCAGTCAGTGTAAGAGAAGATGGAGGATTTGGGTTTACAAAGGAGAGATTCAACATAGAGAGAGAACAGTAACAGTAAAATGATGATTCAGGGGTAATCTAATCGATCCCAGTTATCGTCAATGTGAAGATTGCTAGCAAATCGGTCATAAACAGTCACTCACATTAAGATGTTGCACATAATATCTTGTAAACACCACATCATTTAATCACAGATTCATTATCAGTCTCAATGCTACAATGTTGACTTAACATACATATTGGGGTTCAAAGCAGTGCATAAGAACAATATGAATGCATCATGCGGCTTTATCTGACAGTGGAAAGATGAATAACAGCATGCAGATTCTGGCCAATTGATGTGCAGCGAGCATTGAGTCGGCATGTAGGATTCAATCTAATGTAATAGCTGGGATTGTAGACTCGCCTTACTTTGACAATTACTTGTACTCTCAGAAACTGCATTTACTTAACTCGAGCTTTCATCACAATTTCTTCTTCATGCACTGTTGGGATTGGACGTTGGCAGAAATCAGATATCGTCTGTTTATGATTTGTCATGGACTTCAGGCGTTCAAGATATGCAGTGGGTTGGAGCTTGCCAGTCACCGACTGAGCCGCTGGACAGAGACTGGCATTCAGGTTCTATCTCTTCGACCTCTCTTGATGGAAATCAGTTCATAATCTATTATAAGATACGGGTTTTGGAGGCCCAAACATACAAGTTAGACACAATGTAGTTAAGGTGGCATGAGAAGCACTGTGAATTTAAGCCTATTCGAGGAAGTGTGGTATACAAGTAAGCGGGAGTTACCGGTCATCTGCAGAATCACTGAGCAGAAGCTGTCTTCTGAGGTTCACTCTGTCAAGCTGCAGCTTGATTATGGAGCCCGAACGACAGAAGCTATTTTAGGATCTTGGAAATATAAGGTCCGAACATACTTCTTAGTCAAAATCCAGTTAAGGGTGGTTACTTATCGCCCGGGGCTGTGCATCTAAGGTAAGCATATGGTGGACACCTTGCTCCAAAGGATAGTTTGACACAGAGCGTGACATTTATGGAATTTAAGATGCAGCCTTTACATACCAATCAAGCATAGATTCAAATATTTACTGGGGCCGAGCGGGATGAGCCGCACCTGCACGGAAGAGTTTACTGTCTGAAAGATGGACACTCTGTGTGTGCTGGCAGCCACAGATTCAAAGTATTCAGGAAGGAAGAAAATATGCTTGGAATGGAGCAAAATGAATGGATTAAGGGTAATGCAAAGTGTGTATACACAGTTCGGAGGTATGCATGGAGTGGGATCATATGTTAATAATGAGTGGTGGCTTGTCAAAATTGGCCGGAGAATAGAATATGCATGCAGTGTCAGATCTGCGACCATCAAACTCAACAGGATAGTGCTTTTGAGGTGTGCCTGAACTTCATTCCTGAGTGAGGAAATACTCGGCTGTATTCTTTGGGTAAGCCTGGAATATGCGAACTGTGTCTCTGGATACGATACATCAACTCGATATCGCTGAGACAGTTGGTCTATCCCTGGACGATTAGAGATATACTGTACTGGATCTGTCTCAGAAGAGTCGAGAAGTTGAGAGCGATTCTCTTGTGCAATTGACTTTAAAGTATTCAACATTGTTGATTTAGTGAATATCCCGAATTCTTTCATGACTTAAGTATCTGGTGCGCCTGAAATAGACAAGTAACAAATAATTGGAATCACACTTGGAGGTTCAGGCGCACCTGAAAACACAGATCTCATTCGCTGATTTCGGTATCTCCATTCCACATGGACAATATATGATGAAGATGCGCAGTGACTGCATCTTCGACAGATTCTCACAAGAGAATATATGGCACCACGGAAATTGACTTCGTCCACTATTAAACTGGCGCACCTGCTGTTCATCACATATTGGCTCATCCAAATGAGGCTATGATTCAGTTTACCCTTGACATCATCCCATATTCATCACTATAATCCACTAACATGAAATGGAAATGAACTCAAACCAATACTTCTGTACTCCTCAATTGCGCCTTATTCCCCATACCATTTGACTATTTTGCATCAGTTATTGAGATTGTGTTGGTTGAATGATTAAAGTAGTGTACCTTGATTTCACTGCCCTGATAATTATCGTTCATCCTCATCATCTGATGGCATGAAGTCTCCATGCCCCATAAGCTCCTTCGAATGGTCCTGACGACACTCCAGAATCCGGCATATTATCATCGTCGTAAAGGTTGGTCGGCTCACCAGATCATGTAGGACTTTCATTTCAGCCACTCCAGAGAGCTGGTGAAGATCACTCGCTGTGTTATCATAACCATTGGGTTCAGTGTTCAGTAGCCATGTGTGTTGAACTCTGATTTGCCCGAGTCGGACAACCTGTGCAAGTGCTTGGCACTGATCATTCAATACCCAAAACTTCTGAGTTAGTACTGCATGGTTTGCTGCTGTGAGATTGAGGCCTGTCCCATCCACTTTAGGTGCAGATACAAACTCAGAGGGATTTGGCGAATCTTGGAATTTGAACTGCATTTCTGTGCGCTCATCATTGCCCATTTCTGCATACATGTAGAAAATATCCAAATGATCTGCAAAAAACTTTGTAAGCCACCACTTCAAATGACAAACTTGGCCTGGAACAGAACAAAATAGCACAGCCTTTTGAGGAGAAGGTGTATGAAGCAAGGCGCTGTTATTACTTTCAGGTTCATGCAGAAGCTCCTCATTTGATGCTTCGTCTTCGTCAGGTTCGGGATTCTCTGCAGATACATTGACAAACATTGGCAGAAATGTGTCTCTCAGCCATCGGAAAATCGGAGAATCCACCCAAGTATCAAGTGGTCATTTATTGTACCATTGTTCAGAAATCTCATTCCGATCCTCGGTGTCTCCCAATACCAATGAGAAACATGCCAGCTGCCATCTATGTACCCTCCACTCTTCTGAAGCACCCCGCGAAGTATATCTGTCCACCAGGGTCTTTAGTTTAGCTTGCTTGTTCTCAGTCCATTTGAGATTAACAAGGTGTGCATTCTCCTTCGGTATCCAAACAAGCGGTTTCCCATCTGCAAGTCTCGATTCTGACCACCTCCTGATCGTCCAGGGCATTGCAATTTGGATCATCCAGTGTGCCACATCCTGTTGAGCATCTTGGTCTTCAGTACGGATGGCATGCATCAAACTGTTCACTGCGGAATATAGTGCATCGGCACCGTGCATTTCCATCACTGTATCATCCGCTGGATCTTCAGGCACACCTGAAAACAGCCACATTGGCAGGTAACACCAGTCATAGAGTGAATGGAATCCCAGAGTTGCAGTGACTTGAAGTTTGAATCCAATTCTTGCATAAGTCGCAATTGTCCAGCCCACGCTATTCTTCATCTTATACCGATAAAACTCATCAAAAATTCTAAAACTCCATGAATAGTAGGAGAGCCAGCCATTGCTTGATGGTTTCGCGCTGGATGTTAAGGTATCATATGACACATGGTAGATATTACATCGGTTTTCTGGCTCGTTGATACTGGTGTTCAAATCCTCGTGGGTGAGATTCGCATTTGTGGCATACAACAAGTTGACCAGTTTGAATTCGGTTCCATGTGTCATCTTGTCGATGACAGTCTTGAAGGTCTCCGCCACACCGGGCATTGTTACCACCAAGATAGGTTGATGGGCCGATATTAGTGCTGGATGCCCGTGAGGTGATGTTTTCTGTATCTCCAACAGATAGCGGGGCACAGAATTCAATCTCTGGAGCGGATACCACTCCCGTTCTTCACCTACAATGCTGGGAAAGTCATTGTTTGCCAAAATCACCCACTCTTCAAGGGTATTGCCCCATAAAATAAGCAGTGGCAACCGCATTACAACTTTCTCAGTCACCAATTTGCAAAGCTTTGCCGCTGCAACTGAGGTGAAAGTCTTTCCAAGACCCATTTCATCTGCCACAAGTGCTCCTGGCATATCAGCATCCCAAACCCACCTCCTCACGATGAACCAGACAGCCCAACCCTGGTGCACCAGAAACCAAGTTCCGGGCAGGCCAGCAATTGAATACTTGTGGCCTGGAACATGGTTATCTGTTGATTGGCAAATAGGATGGGCATTCAGCAGCCTGACCGCCTCATCAAGATACATGTTCAAATTCGTTGTGGATTGTGTTGAGGACAGTGCTCAATACTGAGCCGGTATTATCTGGATCGATGACATCCTTGCTATCCACTTGCTCTGGAACCTCTCTTGCACCTTGGTCAGTCTTCATTTTGTCTTCAATAATCTCTTTTAGTTGCTCCAAGGTAAGTTGGACTGATGGGCTTGTACTCTGGCACTTCTGAAATTCATCACAATGTTAGGTATTTCACAGAAAAGCATTTGGACCCAATAATATGTGGAATATAATCAATTCTATTCACTCAATCAGAACTTACATTAATACTATCAATCTCATTCCCACCTGCCTCCTCATCCAGCACTTTTCCATTTTCATCGGATACCTCTGAATTCTAGGTACACTGAATAGTAATGTGCAGAACATACCGTAACAAGGTTAGTGGGGATTACGTTGGCTGGTCCCATCACGTGCTTGGCAATATTCTTCCTTGTTGCTGCCTTCATTTGTACCACAAATAGTTTCACATCGTGTCTCAGTTTCAACTTGAAGGCATTTGAAAGGGAACTGTTGTAAGAAATCTGACCATATAGAGGGTTATTCATCATTTGCCTGGGTGTGTATAATCCCATACACTCCTCGTCCAATTCTTTCTGTGTCAAGTTGCATTTGTATATACCAATCAGATAGTATGGTTCATTCGGGGGACAATTTTTTTCGATGAAATCAATCAGCTCCTCCCAGTGCTTCAAATCTGTGTACAAAGCTTGGAGTTGATTGCTGGATGTCTGGTCATTGTTGCCATTCGGCACTCGACGAATCACAATCATGCAAGTTGTATTTGGGAACTCTGGGACATAACGTTTTGCCTGTTTCCATGCACACTCTCTCAAATCCATTGCCAGTCGCTTGTTGCCTTGCCTTTCCTTCTTCCTCGCCTCCCGAATCTGACTTGCACATTTCTTCAAAACCATTGCAACCCACTGTCGCCGAATCCATTCAGCATTATCTAAACTTTCCAAAGGCAGCCAGGTCTTGAAAGTTTCTAAAAAATCTGCAATTGCCGTCTCCAAGTACAGGGGTCCATCTCGCCGCTGTTTCAAATGGTTCTATCCCGGGATAATGGACTGATGCTTCTTCTCGAGACACCCAGCCACCCATACTTTTTTCCACTTGTTGAATGTAGTAAAGTTGGACTGCCCCATCCTTTTGGCAAATTGCTTCAGGGAGAATTCCGTTTGCTTCAAGCTGATTGGGGCTTTTGCTTTGGCCCCACCGAAGTCCAACGAATCATCGCTCTCATTATCTGTATCAAATTTGTCATAAGAAATCTCTGGCAACAGGGGCAAATCCACAATCGCTGCAACATCTCTCCTGCGTGGTTCCGCAGCCGGCTGAAATCATTTCGTTGGGAGGCTAATGGGCAGTCTCCCAGGTGCGCAGGGATGTTGTTGGTATGGACTTGAGGCAGATGATGTCAGCGGAATCACTGGATTGTTTGCAGGCGGTGCTGGAGGTACTCGAGGTGCGCCTGGAGATGATAGCCCCTGCTCTGCGAATTGCTGAGGGGGGACCATTTGAGGTCCACTGTAACATCCTTGGGGGAAGTTGTATTCTTGCCACAATTGCCCATATCTCGGATATCCTTGGGTGGCAGCAGAGCTTGGTTGCGAGCTTGGTGTCATGTTGAATAGGGCAGGGTGGTAGAACTAGGGAGCATCCGGAAATGGTGGCTGTGAAGGCGGATAACAATACCCCGGTGGTGGAAGAAATTGATTCGGGGGTTGCCCTAATTGAGTGACTTTGCACGGTGTATTTCCAGCATTATTATCTGATGCTCCCACATTGTCGGCTGGGTGTTGTTGTGAGCCTAACAGCACACCTGATGGAGCCATATTGGTTGTCTTCGGTGGAGACCCATTCATCGACATCGTATGTGAACACATGATGGAGGTAAACAAATGATATATTCAATTGTTGATTTTGAATGAAGTGGAGTATAGTTGAGAGTATTGAAGGTAGTAGTGACCTTCGGCGGAATGAAGGCTGCTTATATCCATCTTATTTGTCACGAACTGTGGTGGGTCACTGTGCCTGTGATCCCATGAAATCCGGCTGAGAAAAAGAAATCATAATCACACACATCCTGCCTTTCTTGGTTATATGCTCGAATTTGTATACTAGGATTTTGGATAGAAGCTCACCTTTGTTTGGTTCATGACTGTAAAGGTCATAGAAGGGATATGACATGATGTCTACAGGAACCCAACAAGAACTATATCCGGTTGGAAGGTTAGCACGACTAGGCACTTTACACTTAAAATTTGTGTGTACAATCTAGTACTTCATTCAACATGAGGCCTGTTAGTCAAGCAGCAACAGCTATTTGTCCCTTTTGAGCTCTTTGTGTAAACTTCGTTGTCTCCTCAGAATCCACCAACCAGTCAAGGATCGTTACTGACGAAAACATCCTACCAGCCTATCAGTTCTCGATAATCATTGAGCGGGCATACAGCAAGCTAGGAAACTTACCTATTCATTGTATTAAGCTGATGTTATTTGCTGCATGAGGCTCGAGCGTAGATATAAATCTGCTCAATGCCGCAATGACGTAGTATAAGATAAGACCATCGTAGTAGCACCTGATGAAAAGTATTACAAGTTGATGGCAGTGATGACAAAAGAAACTTTCTCTGCTAACGATTTTCAGTAGATAATGTGCAGCATCATTGTGGGGGATCTGATAGATATAATCTTAGTTTGGGAAGAAAACTGATCGTGAGGTGACTTTGTTTTACCCCTCTTCTACATTTGGTTGGGTGTGATGCAGCTATGAAAGTGATACGCTAACCTGAGTTAGCTCACTTTCAAACAAATATCCCTGAGGCTGAAATCCAGCAACAAAGCATACCCCCTAAAGCATCTTCGACATTCATCAGAATACTGAGCATTTCTCAAACATGGTTAACAGTCACCGGAAACATGTTATATGCTTTATCTGCCCGAAGAAATTATGCAACGAGAACCCACTGGAAGCTCACTATCAACAATATAACCAAATATCGATGAATGAAGGGCTATTACCCAACAGGATTCTACCACCTGCCAGCTGGGATCCCCCTGAGCCATCATTGTTTGACTATAGTAGGTGTACCTGAATGGCCATCGACAAGTTATCAATTAATGATCTACCCATAGGCAATGTACCGGGTGCACCACCACCTGAAGATACTCCGAACGAAGAACCTATAGACTCTCAGCAGCCTGATCTCACCTATACCCCTCATCCAACAAAGACAAAGGCTTATAGGCACATAGTTGGAGTGGAAAATGTGGAGGTGACAGCATATGGCAAAGCAACTGGATTGTACAACAAGCATCGAGAGTACTCAGAACAATGGAATCCATGGCAGCTATTTTGGTCTGCACACGACGTTCAGCAGGATCAGTCATTTAGCCAGCAAACAAAAACCTGGATAGATCAACATCTCAGGCGTGCACTGAACAACTACAAAATCCAATAGTTCCAATCAGCAGATGCAGTACAAAAGCTGCTCTCTGAACTCAATTTTGGGCTCGGTGATGACAGTTGGATTGAAGATGACTCACATATCTTCAGAACATTATACTACAAGGATATTTTCAAATGTATCCCGTTCATTTTGGCACATCTCCTATATCAGGTGCACCTTGATTTTGAACCGGTGTGCCTCGCTGACACCAAGGGTTGTCGAAGCTACAGCGAGATGAACACCGGCAATTGGTGGTGGGATACTCAGGTTCGACTTCCGGCCGGAGCAATGATTGCGCCAGTCATATGTGCATCCGATATGACCCACTTGACCGATTTTTCGAGCGATCAGCATGCTTTGCCGCTGTCTCTCACAATTGGTAATATTCGAAAAGATGTCCGCTGCACATCTGAAATGCGCGCCTGGATTGTTCTCGGGCTAATCTGATGTACCCCGAAAGGTGCCAAAAACATTGACAAAGCATGGCATTCCGTGGTTGGAACAGTGCTGTCTCAACTTAGGCATCTTGATACCACTGGCGCCGGCTTGAAATGAGATTGTGCAGATGGATTCCAGCGACAATGTTACCCTCTTTTGGCTGCCTGGGTTGGGGATTATCTGGAACAAGTTATGGTTGCTCAAGTAACATATGGCTCATGCCCGGTGTGTGAAATTCCTAAAGGTGCGCCGATGGGGCATTCCACTTTTCGACCACTCGATAACTCAAGAGACCAGCATATTTACTCAGAGCTGCTGGAGGATAATAATATTGATGCGCTTCACACTCTAGGTGTCCACCCAATCCACAACCAGTTCTGGCAATACCCTCTCTGCAATGTCTATCACCTTTGGCAGCCTGATGAATTGCATCAGCTGCTCCTGGGTTTGGTTAAACACGGAATGCACTGACTACACAAATACCTGAAAGCCAGAAATGTCATGGATTAATTTGACAATCGATTTACATCGGAGCCGCAATATCCTGGCTTCCAGTACTTTACTAAATCATTCAATTCATTGAAAAGTGGCACCTGGCAAGGTAGAGAGATCTGTGGAATGATCAGAACACTGGCAGTAAATTGCGCTCCAATTCTTGACTGCTCCAAGGATGACAGGAAAACTGCGGTGGAAAATGCCTCTAATGAAATGGTGATGGGAGCAGTGCAGGCATTATGTGAATTCTCTCTACTTGTCAGCCAACAAAATCACTCAGATCTATCCCTTAAAGTACTAGACGATGCACTGAAGCGATTTACCTCGAAGAAGGGTATATTTCAAGAACAGAAAATGTCGAAGTCAGCGAAGGCCAAAGTGGATGACGTGTTGGGAACAGAATCCCATCCGTTTCCCAAATAAAAGATTCATAAGATTTGTGCTGCACTGGAGGCCCTTGTGTATGGAGCTGAAAAGGTTTCCACAACAAAATGTGGGCAATTTCAGGTGTGCCTGAACAGAGCCTGGCAAGCAGCAACCACTCGGTCAGATGATGATCGTCAGACAGCACTTGAGCGATTGGAGTGCGAAATCCATCAAGTGACACCTGCTAAATGCAAGCTTTGTGATAAATTATTCCAATGTCATGAGCGACAACTATTGCAGGAAGTCGGGACCAAGGCAACCGGTCCCAGAAGCAAATTCACCAAAGGACCTGCCCTAATGGGAACAGCCACTGAAGACGAGGCTTACGGGGCAGCAAACATGACAGCCGACAAGTGAGTGCAATTTCAGATCTGCTTATCCCATGCAGAGACAGAAGCCACAACCTGGAGCTTGGCTGATACGGAGTGGGTCACTAACCAGCTGGAGAGAGAGATTAATGGCATCATCAGCAAAATGTATTTTAGTCTCTGGGAGTCTCCAGATGTGTCTGAGAGGATGCGGAGTGTAACCTTAGATGCATCAATTTCAGGAGAGTATCAGACCCTAGGAGGGCATTCCGGCCGGCCTTCGGAGTAACTGAGATCTCTGATGACTGGTACAGGTGTACCATGGGAGTGATTGTGATAAGTTTGGGAACACCTCGGAGCGCTGGAGAGAACTTTCGGTGCACCTGGAAGCATCTGGGAGCGCCGGCGACAAGTCTAGGAGCGATGACAACAAGACTGGGAGCGCCAGCGACAAGTCTGGTAGCGCCAGCAACAATGCTGGGAGCACCGACGACAAGCCTCGGAGTGCCGGTGACAAGTCTTGGATCACGTCGGATCACAGTAGAGCAGTCTGGGAAAAACATCTTCTTTGGGAATGCTACAGGTGCGCCTGGAAATCATAGCTACTACTTATTGTTCAATGATTGTTAAAACTCATGTATTCATATTGTATTTTTATTAATGTATCTGTGTATCTATATAGCTACCCATCTACACACGATATATCTTGACTGGCTGCAGGCGGTGCTTGAGAGTAATTCGATATGTGTCTGAAAATGATGATCCAGTGAACTCAGAGATACACTATGATGCCATGATCGAGCGAGTTTGGAGATGCACTTGCCGGCTGTCATTGAGCGTAATTGGAGATACACTTAGAGACCGAGATCAAGTGAACTTAGAGATGCACACCGAGATTGTGATCGAGCGAGTTTGTAGATGCACCTTGGAGGCCATGATCGTGCGAACTTGGAGGCAGTAATTGTGCGAGTTTGAATATCCACATGGAGGCCTGTGATCGAGCTATTTTGGAGATACACATGGAGGCCATGATTGAGCGAGTTTAGTGGCCGTATTTGTGCGAATTTGGAAATGCACTTAGAGGCCATGATTGTGCAAGCTTGGAGGCAGTAATCGGGCGAGTTTAGAAATACACCTGGAGCCCATAATCAAGCAAGTTTAGAGACCGTAATCAAGCGAGTTTGGAGATGCACTTTGTGGCCACGATCGTGCGAACATGGAGGCCGTAATCATGCCAGTTTGGAAATACACTTGGAGGCTATGATCGAGCGAGTTTAGAGGCCGTAATCGTGCGAGTTTGGAGATGCACTTGGAGGTGATGAACGTGCAAACTTGTAGGCCGGAATCGAGCGAGTTTGGACAAGTACTGGGAGGCAGTCAATGGAGGGCGCGCCGGGTGCTGATACTCATTTCATCAGTTAATTAACTCTCAACCGTGGGAATGTGACAATGTGACTTTACCTTTGAGCTGTCATGGAAAGCTGGCTGATGGCGGTCGATCGTGTAGGGAGGCACACCGGAAGCTTAAGCTACATTCAAGGGTCAACTCGTAATCATGAGAATGATCGGAAAACAATCTTGGATGGATACTGTACTCGGTGTATGCTGTACTCGGTGTATGCTGTACTCGGTGTATGCTGTACTCGGTGTATGCTGTACTTGGTGTATGCTGTGCTTGGTGTATGCTGTACTCAGTGTCAACTCATGATCATGACATGGAGAGATAGAGAGGGATCACTTAACTTTGTGTTCTACAATGATGGTAGAGTTGTGGACGACAAAGAGAGAGATGCAGGATGAAGATGAGAAAGATATGGAGGATACGAGCGGATGGGAGAAATCAGGGGTACGACTTGCCTGATTGGGTTGGGAAGCCCTGGTATCGGTGTAATTACACGTAGGATCGGGACTCGTACCTGCCGTATTGGGGATGGTCAATCAACTCGTTCATGAAATTCTGTTAAGTCCCAGTTTCTCAAGAAGATTTCCCACATATCCTCTCATCTGTCTCTTTCTCGTCCTCAACTTTATCATCACCTGAAAACAGGAAGTTAAGTTATCACTCTCTATCTCTCCATGCCATGATCAAAAGTTAACACCGAGTACAGCATACACCGAGTACAGCATACACTGAGTACTGCATACACCACGTACTGCATCATCCCAAGATCAACTGTCTCCCGCTCCCAGCCAGTCTCTCATCTCGTGGCAGACCATGTTGTACTCAGCTCTGTACATTCCCACAATTACAAGTTGACCAATGAATAGAGTCTCCATTCCTGTCGCGCCTCCCTCCTAAATTACCGCCTCCTGATTGAGCGCCTCCAAGTACTCCTCCAATCTCGCTCAATCATGGCCTCCAAGTGCATCACCAAACTCGTACGATCACGGCCTCCAAGTGCATCTCCAAAGTCGCACGATAACGGCCTACAAGTGCATCACCAAACTCGCTCGATCATGGCCTCAAAGTGCATCTCCAAACTCGCTCGATCATGGCCTCCAAGTGCATCTCCAAACTTGCTCACTCACAGCATCCGAGTGTATCTCTAACCTCGCATGATTATGTCCTCCAAGTACGCACAATCACGGCCTGCAAGTGCATCTCCAAACTCGCTCGATCACAGCCTCCAATTGTATCTCCAAACTCGCTTGATCACGGCATCCATACCTGCTCAATCACGGCCTCGGAGTGCATCTCTAAGTTCACTCGATCACTGTCTGGTGAAACGGTGGAGCTCGAAGGCAGACAGCCCATCATGAACACCCCACCGTACCTTGCATGGTATCCGAAGGGAATTCGTGAGAAAGAGCGATTGTAGCTCGAGTAGCGTAGGAATAGAGTTAGATATGAAGGGATAGGCGGCTATGATGAACCACACAAATTGTGTGGATCTTTGAAAGCTTGGCAAGAGTGCATGACACCAAGAGCTGGGAAAGATGGAGTGTGTATTTTGAACATTGAGATGATGTCAATCTATCCCGGGGTCTCTGAAAGATATACTGCCTGTCCGCTGAGTCCATTTCCGTTATCCCTGTATCCCTGTATGTACATATATAGAGAGACTTAGATAATACATGCCATATTATGATGTAGCGAATATTGTGACTGTAACAAAGACCAATATAATTGATGAAATGCCTTGTGATTATGGAACCCTAAGAGCCACTGGTGTCTCCCGCAGAGCTTGTGCAGAGGTCTCAGTAGCTCTCGAAGTCTCTCACAGACCTGCGCAGAGGTCTCAGCAGCTCCAAAATTTGACTATTCTAATAGTCAATCTCGTAGCATCCTGAATGCACCACCATCACTACAGGTGCTTTCAGGAGCACGTGAGAATGTTCTTGCAGAGTCTGAGAGGACTTTACAAAGCTCCAGGGGGGGCTGGGAGCATCTGGAAGTACTTAGAAGCAGTGGTGAGGGCTACTGGAGTGTCTGGGAGGTTTGCGTATGACATTAGGACCAAATTACATTTTGCTGATGATCATCTCGTTTGAACAGAATCGTTTCAAGAAGGAATTATCCATCCGCTTGATTAAGTTTGAAGCTTAGTGGGAGACAACTGGCATTCAGGTGCTCCGGAAAACCATTGAACAACACGTAATACATTTTGGATGTTCAAGGATGCATCTTGTGAGCAATATATCAGAGTAAATTCGGCACATGGGTTCTGGTGACAATTTTACCTCTGATATTTCTGAACGGCTGCATATTACCAATGTGAAAGAGGCATATCGATCTAGCAACAAAGACAATTACATTCGACAGATGCTCAAGCACAATGACCAGTGTACCGGTCTTGACTATATGAAGGAGACACTGTCATATCTTGCACTCCAAGGCTGGTACGATATTGACTCTGCAGAAGTTTTCAACCTACTGTCCACTACCAAGAAATGGCAAAGTACACGCAGAGCTCATCTGTGACGTCTCCAAACAATCCAAGACGAGCTCTTTATCCGTGCTGTATCACAGCAGGTATATCATTTGTGAGAAACTCATGTCTGCGGAGTGTGCAGGAATGTCAAATTAACCTCACTCAGAGATGCATCAGAAGATGTTGGAATTCCCAACTTTGGACAGCTATTCCGCACAAAATTTGAAGAGGTCTGGTGCCATGAAGTTTGTGGACTTGTGCTCGGATATGATCAGAATGTACTCATAGATAGTATATTCATTGAACTGTAGAATGGGCTATTGTATTACCGTCAACCATTTCACAACCCTACTTCTGTTGAGTGTCTGGGACTTGATTGCAAGGTAGAAAATACCAATGCCAACCGAGGGATCATGCCTGAAGCTCATAACATATGGGTCCAGTATACAGAAAGTGAAGAGAATGACCTTGATAACACCTTCCAAGGATGAATTCTTTCTTTTCCTGTATTATACTTGAGCTGGACTCCACCGAATCAGATCCTCCAATTTGAAGAGTGCCTGCCAGTCGTGAAAGCATTATTGACATTTTTGAAGTGGTGCTAGATGACTCAACAATGGGTATTGTATCCTTAAGCTCAAGAATACGCAGTGGAGATTTTAACAAAGTACAAAGATCCACATGGTTGGGCTGACTGTGTTGACGGGATAATCCAGGTTGTCAAACAAACCAATAAGATGCACATTGTATCTGTTGGAGCAATAGTTGGACTGGCGCATTTTGTGTGGGAGAATGCTGCATCAGGCGGCATTGATAGCGCATGGCTTGTAAATAATTATATTGATTTAGATACCTACTGGACTGTATGTTAATTAGATTAGAATGCCTGATTCAGGTGTAAAGATGTGAGATAGTTTATCGAATTGTACTATTCGATATAGACATTATATATTATCACTACAGGAGAGTTTGGCACCCGGTGCACCGGACTCGTCTTGGAGACCGGTGTCATTGTCCCAGCAGCGCCATATTTTCGCCAACTTGAGCGCATGATTTTTGAGTATTCTGAAGACGACTTGATACTCTTTAGAAAATTCTTGAATTCTGTTCCGCTACTTCAAAAGCGTTGAGGAGCACCTGAAAGTAGTCTCAGAGTACGTAAAAAGCACATCATTTTGCATTCAGCCTGTTCAGAAGCTTCTCCATCAGCAAAAAGTGAAATTGGTTTCCGAAAATGGACCCCACACACCGATCCCTCTCCACATTCTCCACACATATTCCAAGCAACTTATCTGCGATCATCTATCATGATTCGAATCGTTCAATGATGTGATCGCATTGTCGCGACATCTCACAATGTATTTAGTCATTTAAGCTAATTTATTGCACTTATTTCTTTCATATTGGTCCTCAAGATTTTAATTGTTTTGATGGTTTTTTGAACTGTTCTATCGATTTCAAGAATATTCTTAACTATTAAATCCCTTGAGACATCAATTATACACAAGCTTGCACAACTCCCATTACAAAAATTAAGACACCCAGAGTAAACACTCATCAGATATCTATATATCGCTGCAATGATTACTTCAAGCATCCAGTCGAATAATGTACATGTAAAACAAATTGAAATCATTCAAGTCAATCGTGTCGCTTAAGTACCACCGCGAGCTATCTGGCTGTGGCGTTACATCAGGAAAATGTAATTCAGTCCAGAAGCCATACATGAACCTCCCAGACACTCCGGTAGCCCTCGCCAGTGCTTCTCACTACTTCCAGATGCTCCCAGCCCCCCCCTGGAACTTGGCAAAGTGCTCTCAGACTCTCCAAGAGCATTCTCACGTGCTCCTGAAAGCACCTGCAGTGATGGAGGCGCATTCAGGATGTTACGAGATTTTACTATTAGGATAGTCAAATTTTGGAGCTGCTGAGATCTCTGCGCAGGTCTGCTGGAGACTTCGAGAGCAGCTGAGACCTCTGCACAAGGTCAGCGGGACACTTCGTACCGTATTCTCACACCAGTGGTTCGTATGGTTCCATAACCACAAGGCATTTATTTCATCGATTATATTGGTCTTTGTACAGTCACAAGATTTGCTACATCATAATATGGCAAGTACTATCTAAGTCCCTCTATATATATATATACGGAGATACAGGGATAACGGAGCTGGACTCAGCGACAGGGAGTATATATTTGTGAGACCCCGGGGTAGATAGACATCATCTCATTATACGAAATACACAATCTATCTTTCCCAGCTATTGGTCTCAAGCACTCTTGCCGAGCTTCGTAGATCTACGCAATTTGTGTGCATCCTCACGCACTGTTGTCAACCGTTCATAGATCCACACAATATGTGCGGATCATCATGGACGGGTATCCCTTCATATCTTCTCACCCTCGAGTGAACTTAGAGATGCACTCTAAGGCCATACTCAAGCGAGTTTAGAGATGCACTTGGAGGCCATGATCGAGCGAGTGTGGAGATGCACATGGAGGCCGTGATGGTGCAAACTTGGAGGCCGTACTCGTGCGACTTTAGAGATACACTTGGAGGCTGTGATCGAGCGAGTTTGGAGATGCACATGGAGGCCATGATTGAGCGAGAGTGGAGGAGTACTAGGAGGCGGTCAATCTGGAGGCGGTAGTTCGGGAGGGAGGCGCGATGGGCGCTGAGACTCTATTCATTGGTTGACTCGTAATGGTGCGAATGTAGAGAATTGAGTACAACATATTCTCCCGAGTGATGAGAGATTGGCTTGGGAGCGGGAGACAGTCGATCTTGGGATGATGCAGTACGCGGTGTATGTAGTACTCAGTGTACGCTGTACTCGGTGTATGCTGTACTTGATGTATGCTGTACTCGGTGTATGCTGTACTCGATGTATGCTGTACTCGGTGTATTCTGTACTCGGTGTTAGATCTTGATCATGGCAAGGAGAGATAGAGAGGGATGACTTATCTTTGTGTTCTTAGGTGATGGTAAAATTGAGGACAACAAAGAGAGAGATGTGAGGGTGCGGGGGAAATCATCATGAGAAACTGGGACTTAAGAGAATTTTGTGTGCATATCAGTTGACCATCCGCATACAGCAGGTACGAGTCCTGATCGGGTGTGTAATGACACCGATATGTGGTCTTCCGAACCCAATCAGGCAAGTCATACCCGTGATTTCTCATATCCGCTCATATCCTCCGCATCGTTCTCATCTTCATCCCCCATGTCTCTGTTTCTTGCCCACAACCCTACTATCATTGCAGAACACAATGTGAAGTCATCCCTCTCTATCTCTCAATGTCATGATCATGAGTTGACACCAAGTACAGCATACACCGAGTACAGCATACACAGAGAACAGCATACACCGAATACATCATACACCGAAGATAGTTTGTCTTCTCTTCATTCTCATGATTACGAGTTGACCCCTGAATGTAGCTTCAGCTTCCGGTGTGCCTCCCTATATGATCGACCGCCATCAGCCAGCGCTCCATGAGAGCTCAAAGGCAAAGTCACATTCCAACGGTTGCGAGTTAACTAACTGATAAAAAGAGTCTCAGCACCCGGCACGCCGTCCATCGACGGCCTACAAGTACTCATACAAACTCGCTCGATTACAGCCTCCAAGTTTGCACGATCATGGCCTCCAAGTGCATATCTCCAGACTCGCTCGATCACGGCCTCCAAGTGCATCTCCAAACTCGCTCGATCACAGCCTCGGAGTGTATCTCTGAGTTCACTCGATCGTCACTTTTACGCGCACCTCGAATTGCTCTCAAGCACTGCCAGCAGCCAGTCCAGATATACCATGTGTAGATGGCTAGCTGTATAGATACATAGATACATAGATACATAGATGAGAATAGAAACTGAATACATGAGTTTTACAAATCATTGAACGATAAGTAGTCGCTATGATTTCCAGGCGCACCAGCAGCGTTCCCAAACAAGATGTTGGTTTTCCCAGACTGCTCTACTGTGATTCGAGGTGCTCCCAGACTTGTCGCCGGCGCTTCCAGGTGTGTTGCCGGCACTCACAGGTGCTCCCAGGTTTGTTGTCAGCCCTCCCAGGCTTGTCGCGGGCGCTTCCAGTTACTCTGAAGGCCGGCAGGAATGCCCTCCTAGGGTCTGATACTCTCCTGAAATTGACACATTTAAGTTTACACTCCACATCCTCTCAGACACTCCTGGAGGCTTCCAGTGACTAAAATACATTTTGCTGATGCAGTGAAAGAAGGTGTACAGCTCCTCAGATCGTGCTTATAGGATGATATAGTAAGTGGTTCCGATGGCAAAAAGAGGATTACGATGGTAGCTTCCATTGTGCAAGGGTTGCTTCGGAGGTTGATGCCTCTCCTCAACAATCACTATACCAGCAGTCTGACATATCGGCCCAGTTGCAAATATCCGAACCAAGGCTAGATGCCCTATAACACTCAATTCAGCATCCTCGACGACAAACAGACATTTCATCCATGCGGGAATTCATCCCGCAGTCGGCTTCAAGTGGCTATCCAGACTCGTCCCCATCCAGAGATACACTGTATCATTTCTTGGTGACTTATGCTTTCTCCGCCTTGTGGACCCAGTGCAATGAACCATATGAACTGCTTCCTCGTTGCATTGAAAATACATCATCGGAATTGCTACTCCATTTTACCGAATGTATTTTGCATTGTTTAGACGACAGAAATACTGATCGTGATTGACATAGTCTGTGAAGTTGGCAAATCTCTTGGAACACCAAGCAATGTGATTTTGTAGCTCCCCTTTTGGCATTGCACACCACTCGGCCAAGTCATCAAGGGTCTTGATGTCTGGTCGCGCGTTTTTCATCATTCACTTGATAGGTGCATTGGTTAGAGGCATATCATCATCGCAACGTTGTTTTGTAGCGTTTGCATTGAGCTCTCGATACTGAAAAACCTCCTTTTGGGCTTGCGTTGGCAAAATCAGGAAGCTGACCTCATGATGATTCGATTGTCGGTACGCTTGTTTACGATCTATTATTGCTTTTTCTGGGAGTTCAGAGCTTACACTCAAAAGGTGGCCAAGTTAGCGGATATGGTCAGAGAAGTGGTTTGGGAGATGCATCTTCACAAAGTTGAAATCCGATTTGTCAACAAGATGTTGTGCAATTGCTGACTCGATCTGGGGTTTAGCTTCATGAACACGGCCACGCTTTCCAGCCCCAGAAAGATTATTCGAAGCGGGGTCACTCTCCTGGTCGTCCTGTTTGTCCAAAGTAAGCTGCTTTTTCAAGGCTTCTGAGACCTTCTTTGTAGACTCACTGGCGCAGAATCGACTGAAAACATCCTTGTGATGATGAATCTCCTCCAGATATTTCTCCATGTACTCCATCGTGGCCTCAGTATGGTACTGGTATTGTGTCATAAGGTGAAAATACACTAAGTTCTTGACACACAACAGGGCTTCTGTGAAGGGAATCCTTTGGCTAGCTGAAAGATTCAAAAGAGTCGCCGCGAATACTGAAACAATCACACCCCTGAGTGCTTTCATTTCCTTACCACTCCAGTGCGTTACCTGGCAATATGGCTTGTTGAATCGAGCGAAGCCAGGATATGGAGGTATCATTGTGCAGAGCTGGTTGAATTTGTCGACCCTGGAATGTTGTTCGACAAAGAATGTTACCCAATCCATCAAATGCTGAAGGATACCGAGATAGATGGTATGAATAATATCGAGTACGATAATAGTCGTGGGAGAGATGCATTTCATATTCCAGAAGACGCCTTCTGAGGTTCCAACCGCTCGATCTTGCAGTTATTGTCTTGCTTCCTGTCTCTTCGTCTCATCTTTCTGAGTCGCGAGTATGATTTTTTGGAAGTATAGCTGATAGTCTCTCAATTGCCATGACGATGAATTGCCTTCTCCAAATGACGATTTCGGTGCTTCACGCACAGTGCAATGGGGCTGCTTGATTGAATGCAAGTGAATGTTTTCGAAGTAGTCAGCCGTCAATGCACAGATGACAGGATAACATTGCCGCAGCCAACCATCTATAGAAAGCATAAGCTTTCCAGTGTTGAAATGTGCGTCGAGAGGACGAAAAATCACCTCAAAGACGTTCCTTAAAACCTCTCGATTGTGGATTTGTTGTTCCTTCACGGCAGTTGTTTTTCCATGTCCTTCATAGTGATATTTCGGAGGAAAGGAAAGAAGGCCAACCAGAATGATTGGAAGATTCGAAGGCTTTGATCTAATCGTCAAGTCGATGTTTCTGAGACTCAAATATACTGGCCATTCCTTCTTGTCGCACAAATAGTTTGTAAGATGTGTCTGGTCTGAACTGCCGAATACAGGGACAATCGTTGCTCCAAGCGGCCGCCGTAGCTAATGAAGCGGTGAAAATCATTTTTGCTATGACGAAATTCAACTAACGTACCTGTTCATTCCTCCTCCAGTCGCTGAATTTCACCTCTGGTAGTTACGTTTGTCAGCATCATTGAATTCCTTTGATGAAGCATATGAGATATGTTCCCTGAACACAGGCTGTTGCATGCAGAACTCAATGCATACAATCTGAGTGCGGTAAAAGAAATGTGTGCAATCATCATTGCGAAGGATGTTTGGATCGGCCAAACAATTGTAACACACGTTGCCGGATTTCCAAGAGTCGATGCCAATCGCATAAGACATTTCATTCAACCTTTTGAATAACATGTGTCACGAAGTGAAGTTGCTGACGGTTGCCATCATAGGGTTCCTGAAAAGCTCGTTGATAGCAGCTCTGCTCAAATTGTGCCTGACGCACAAGTGCGCTAATCAATACTCCTCCTCGCAAGAAAATGGTGATCATAGATCAATTTCATCATCAAAGATATTGAAATACTCGTTACTAATAGGCTTGCCTGCTAGAGAGTTGTCCAAGAGTGGAGTACCATAAATCTGTGTCCGAACTGGAGGTTGCTCTGGATCGATACACACATTCTTGCTGTCTGCTTTTGTATCGCAGGAATCATCGTCAGAATGTGGTAGGAAAGGGTCGCAATGCAGTTTATGAACAAATGAAAGTAGAATTCTATCGTGCTCAATCGCAAAACCATCGTCTGGCAGTTGTTTAGGTGATGCATATACTATCCTCTCTTTGTGGTCGCGATGGAGGTGAGTGATGTAAGTGCCGATATTGTAGTACGTCTTCAAGCAGTAAAGACACTGTTCACAAAGATCGATGTTTTGTTAGCAAAATGACATGTCGCAACAACAGTAAGAAGCGTCTCAATGGTCATTTAGCTACTTATACCATTACAAGCTGGCTGTCCTCGGAAAAAGCCGCACCTCGATTTACTTTTTCCAAAAAGTGGTCCTACCACTCTCTTAGGATTTCTCTCATCCTCCTTCACACGTTTGCAAAAATGTTCAATTGCTCTCTCAATTTCAACATTCCTTTAATCCCAAAAATCATACCGCATCTGCATTCAGCTTGTCATGGTGATTGTTTTGCACCCTCACAAGACCCTACTACGCCCATTGCCTGATTTGTTGTTGTCACTTTAGGTTAAGTTCATACCTTCCATGAACCGTTTATTCTCCATAGATACAGACCCAGCCACGTCATTACAGGGTACAAGAAATAGAGCAAGGACAAACGAGTTAGATATGACTGCAGAGCATGCCTTTAGTTGTCTTTGTGATGAACTTAAGTGTTCAGACAACTAATCAGGGCGCTTAGATGATGCTAAGCAAATTGCCTTCTAGTTGAATAGCAGCCAAGATGATGTCACCAGATTAAGAAACCCCTCAAAGCCCATATATTTATTTGCCTTGCCTGCCCACCTCACTTACACTGTCCAGAACCTTCGACACACCCTCCTCACCTCTGCTACTGCATCGCATCACTCTTGATGATATATTCAACACTCCCGACGCGTGTTTAGAGTAACAAGCATTTGATATCCACCACTCAATCATCAACCACCATTGAGAACCTGAAATGTAATGTGATGCCTTCTGGTTGCCGAAATCAGTCGTTGCAGATGCTAATACAATCCAGATGCCGACTCTACAAGTCCAAGTTTGGACCGAGAACGCCTGTGTTGGAGTGAGCTAATGGGCAGCAGAATCCATGGGAATTTGGCAGGATAAGGGTGGCTTGACAACACAACGGATAGATAATAAAGTGAGGAAGCTCGTCTGGGAGATTGCCCAGGCCATGAGCATCATCAACGAGCAAGGCGCCAGCCCCAAACAATGGAATCTCCTAATCGATCGTTGCGTTACTGGAATCAGTGATCTGGAGTCTAACAGGCCGCTTTGGAAACGGTACATGGTAGAGAAGACTAACCTTGATGGTCAGAAAATCAAGGCAGTACTGGACCAGTTTGCGGAGAGTAGCCTGCGCCAAAGGAAGAATAGGCTCGAAGAAACACCGACCAAGAAGAGGAAACTTGAGCACGTTGGTATGTATTTCATCGCCCAGGTGCTTCTTTGCTCTTCATGATGATGTGTACATCCAGAAGATGACGAGGAAGAAACCTCTGGTCACAGGTCTTCGCCGATAAAGGTGTGTTGCGATGCCCCAACCGATTTCCTTGTGGAGCCATTTAGCTTTAACATCGCCTATGTGGATCCCGACATTGCTGGGTAGTGGGTGGGCGAAAACCTTACTCAGCTAGTCTCATGGCACTAGCCTGCAGATGATGGATTGATACTTCCGAAAGTTATATCAATCGTCGATACAACCATTTTGTCAATCATGAATGCTGCCATCACTCGTCTGCCAGACCCCAACCGAAAAATCCGGGAGCTTTGGTGCTGCCTGGAGGAGCCTACCCGAGATTGTGGTCTGTATGCCCGTAATGTTACCCCAATCTTCGATAACAATACTGCTGCGGGATGGGGGAAGGCGGCAATGAAATGATGAAACCCAACCCTTTTTTACGTCGTGTATCGTGGCCAACAAGCCGACGGCACAGCTGGTACCCAGACGCCTATGCGTGATGGCCACAGCTACGATCCTCTGAATGACATCCCCCCACCTCCAGCCGAGGATACGATCGACGATATCAGGGCAGAATCGGACGATGATCGTGCGACGTGGCGCCCAAATCCAACAAGCTTCCTGAAGATGAAAACAGGATTCCAAAAGTTTGAACGGAACCTTCAAAACAGGATTATCAGTCAGCGGCGATACCTTGAAGTCATCCGAAACCGTGCTCTTAGTCTCGTTGCCGATTACGAGCAAAGCGTTATTGATGTTAAAGATGTGGCTTTGCTACGTGAGCACAATCACAATGTGCACCCTCCTGCTGCAGGCTCTTTGGGCAATTGGAAGCGTACAGGCAGCCGCCCAGCTGCAAATTAGTTGTTGTGAGGATGGAATGCACTGGCTGAACGGTTGTTCAAGGTTTTGGGTTTTGGGCGGGTATTTTGGTGGCACTTTCGAGGGTGGACGGATGGGTAATAATTTGGAGTGTTTCGGTGAGGTTTTGGGTCTCTTTTTGGTCTTTTGTTTATATTATTATTACATCATTCATATTCATGCATGAAGGGCTGTGTTGAGAGTTCACCATGTTGGGATTAATCGTTCAGACGTTTATTTTTGGAAATTGCATAGTGGCAGCAATAGGATTCCGGGTATGGCTAGCATATAATTGGGAGTTTGGTATCTTTACCCAGCAGAAGATAGCCCGAATAATTAGTGAAACGCAAATGCTTTTTAGCTCGTGGCCATAACGATTTTGGTCAAAGGAAGCCAATCAATAACCCTGTGGCATGGTTGTTACCAGCCATTCTTAGTTCCTAGTTCCCGTCCATCTAAGGAGTTGGAAGTGTGGGTGGCGGGACAACCCAAGATCGTTGAATCGTCAACAGGATAAAAAGACGCATTATGACAATTCTTTCAATCATATCAATGCTTTCTTTCCTTACACAACACTTTAATTCATTTACTCTACATTCATTCACATTTCCTTTAGTCACTCCTTGACTTTTTCTTACATATCACTTGCCACCTTTTTAAATCATGACAAGAAGGCGCTGCACTTCTCCTCCTCCTGTTCCATCCAGCACCAGGAGAAGCAGACGATCTATCCACAATGAGGATCTCAATCTCAATCTCAGTACAATACCCGACAATTACAATGATCGTCAAGATGACAATTCAGAATCCGATGACGAGCCTCTTCTGCGACCATCCAGGAAAGAAATGGGCAAGCAGCCATCAAATGATTCCTTTACGCCAACAATTGGAAAATGAGTCGCGGCAACTCAATTAGCTCATATGTCGGCGCAACCCCAACATCCTGAGCGTCGGAAGGTCGATATATTCTTGGAGGAGGAGTATGAACGTGAGCCTGCACCGCTGGCATCCAAGAAGGTATCTGATTAAGCGTTGGAATGATTGAATTGGCCCGCTAATATATATATTAACTAGAGGAAGGATTCAAACGAAGCAGATGAGCAATTGGTTGCATGAAAAGCTGGAAATCTGTGGCGATATGAGCCCTTCATTGACGACGTGACAGGCCTCATCGTTGGTGCAGAATACCACGCCCAGGCAACCCTTTCAGGTGTTCCGGCGATGGTCATGGCACGTGTGAACCATATAGCTAGCAATTATGTGATGTTTGTGAATCCCTTTGCCACGAATGCGGTGAAGACCACCCAGATTCATAGTTGGTGATATGAGGAAATCGCCAGGATTGATTCAGCCCAGAGAAACTCTGACCCTCCACATGCCTACATTTCAGTGGTAAATGAATTATCTCAATGATTGGTTTCATCACTGACATTTTGCATCAGGCTCTCGCCAAGATCACTTGCTCCTGTGCAGCAATGGTATACCGCAACAAGACCTCAATCGACTCTATTTACGGATTTTGAACAAAGTCGCCTACAGAGATCCGGAAAATGGTAGCCTGGCTATTGGCCAAGGACAGGTTTACATGCCCCACAAACGTTCGTAAGGTAACTTCAAAGTTCCCTTCTTGTTTTATCGTTGTCATGACGATCCATTTGGAGTGCAAGTTTCGATTTGCAGTGACCGAAATTGTGGATCTTATTCACGGGACATACTTGTATGGCATACAACAAATGGGAATGAAAGATTGATCATTGATTGATAAAATCAACCTGACATTCATTGCCCTCACCATAATGGCCATTCACCATTGTCTGTCGGCCTGGAAAACATGTGAGTTTTGGGTCCCGCTAGAGTTTGGTCCAGGAGGTAGAGCACAACGTAAGTGCGATACAAGAAACATTAATCACACGGTTAATAATGCATGCCCAGATTTATTTCGTCGACTCGACGTGGATTTTTGTTCTTCCTCGCCAGAGGTTCGAGCCAAAAAGATAAACGATATCTGCAGCATGATCGGCCGAAGGATCCACTCAACTGGTATGGACCCAGGGATGACACAACGTCCCAACGATCGGGGCAGCTTTGATGAGGACTTCCTTGATTACGTCCCGGAGGAGCTGATAGAGCAGCCCAACAATTCTTTTAATCGTCTCAGCAGCTTTGTTGCTGCTAATGAAGCTAGTATGTGATTCTCCGCTGTTCTGCCTATGGGTGGGTCTGCCATCGCTAGTGTTAGCAACGGGTCCGGGTAACCCGCCAGCGGTCCGGTTTTTGGCGTGCGGTTCGGTTCGGTTCGGTTCGTTACCTGGCCAGAAACCCGAACCGCTTTGTCTTGGCGGGGTTGTTACCTGGACCGGACATAAACCCACGGGTTTTGGCCGGGTTGTACCCGGACCGCGGTTCCATTTTGACAGTTCCTGCAACTTTCGCTCCAATTAAGTATTTGAGTTCGAATCATATCATGACATGATCAGTATGCAGATTGTGCATTTCCAGTCGCTCTTTCACCTCCCACTTTCAGATTTGCGGTCCGACTGATATTCGTTGAGTGGCTGTGAAATAAAGACACATTTTACTCGAAATTACCGTGTTTTCGATAGCGACTCAACGAATATTGGTCGGATCACAAATCTGAGACCAGGAGGTGAAAGAGCGGCTAGAACTGCACAATCTACGTACTGATCATGTCACCATACGATCAGAACTCAAACACTTAATTGGAGCCAAAATTGTGATGTTCAGATGCCGGGTTTTTGGTGGTAAAACCGGCCCATTTGCAACGGTCCGGGTTTTCGTGTGGTAAAGCCCGTTGCAACGGTTCGGTTTCGGTTCCAACCCTAACCCGGAACCGTTCTAGCGGGTTGGAACCGTTGCTAACACTAGCCATCGCCAGCAGCAACCAGCCTGTCCCCTGCAGTGACCGCAACAGCAATAGCAATAACATCAGCAGCATCACCAACAGCTCCAGCATTGAGAATAAGAGATTAGTTGATAGAAGTAAGATTGTAGAGGGTGCAATGTGGCTTGGAGGTTAGGAATAATTTGAGTGATCTGATTTAGGATTTCCTTTGTATGTTATTTTATTCTAGGTTTTGTTAATATATCAGAATAGTAGTAAATGTAATAGAACTGATGGTTTACTGAAGTCTGATCTCAAACGCGTGAAATCATAATCGCAATGATGTATAACCCTCCCACGACGAACTGCAAGCTACTGACGATCTTGTATCAACAAATTAAATCTCGTGAACCACTTCTGGATGGTAACTATCATTGGTCAAATTAAGCCATGAGGGTCTTTAAATACAAGAACTACATGCTTCATTAAACGTATGGAGTGAGTGGTATCATCATCGCAAGGACTAATCAAATTGGGCGACGTAGGAGTATACCGAGAGATGATTTGTGATATTGGCAAAAGAACTGTGAACTGTTCGTCAAGTACTGGTTATCACATTCGCAACAGTGGGTACACTGGTCGTGACGCTTGGAAACAGCATCACGACGACTCAAAGAACACTTTGGAACAGTACAGCAATGATATATTTCAGAGAAACCTTGATTTGATTTTTTTGAGTTTGTGGGTACAATAAACTAAATAAATTTTATGAAGGAGATTTAGTTTTTGCTGATGTGGACTATGTGCACCAGCTCAGTGCAAAGATTTACGCAGTTAGATATATGGATGAATGCAGTATGATGGTCATCATGAACATATGTTCAGCATGCACATTGAGCGCTTCTGCTATGACTCGTATGATATCAGTGACTTAACAGTTGTGTGTAAAATTCATCTGTAATTTGATTGTTGCTTTCAGATTTACCAGCATCAGGCTAAACATTATGAAGTTAGTTGGTTATCTATCAACTCAATTTGGAGTCTAGGTCTTCCACATGGCCCATACGACCCTTGCACATGTACAGACAAATTATCATGTCTCACAATTCATTTACTGAAATCAAGCAACAGCTGACATATAGCAAAATAGGTATGCAAATTTCTTTTCTGAATGATACATCACCAACAATAGCAATTTACTTATTTAATCCACCTGTGATACATGAAACGTCACCATTAGTGTTAAGCACGAGTCCGGGTTGTTACGGGGGTATTGTAAGTACCAATAATCAATACATCATATATTACACTAAATATAGCCGCCTATCCCCTTGTCCACTTCTTTTTGTCTTCCCAGACTGTATCTCATATTCTTCTATAAATAAGAGCTTACCACACTACCTCGTCGGTCCAAGGTCGTTCTTCGAACCACTGTTCGTAAGGCAACACACCGGTAGTGATTTGCCTGTGCACCTCATATCTAACCCCTTTGATAATGGCCGAGTGTGATAGTGCTCAGGAGATGTGGGTTAAACCCCGCTTGTTCTAGTATATGATGAGGTCGCCGAAAGTTGCGACGACCCCCTGATGTGCATATTGAGAATGTGTTGGTCTCCATGAACACATATAGTGCGTATTCACATAGAGAAAGTAGGGAGGCAATTTCGAATAAAGGTAGATAGAATTCTTAATAACATTTTAAGGTGTTCTTTGCTGGTAGTGTCTGACTGTGGATTGCTGCTAGAGCTTGGTTCTTCTAATTGTTGGGGATGATGTGAGCTTTTTATAGTCAGATCCTTAGGTCAAGCATGCTTTTGGATTTTCCATCAAGACACCATTCTTGCTTGATAGCTTATCTCGGCAGTCACTTCTGTGCTCCGTTGATAGTGCTACGAATTCCCCAAGGTTGTATTGTTTATGCATGAGTAGTGTTAGCAATGGTTCCAAATTCCCGGGTCGGTTCCGGTTCCGGTTCTACCCGAAACCGGACCGTGGCAATGGGTCGTACAACAAGAAAAACCCGGCCCATTGCAAATTGGCCCGTTTTGCCACCAAAAACCCGACATTTCAACATCACAAGTTTCTCTCCAATTAAGTATTTAAGTTCTGATTGCATCGTGACATGATCAGTACGTAGATTGTGCAGTTCTAGCCACTCTTTCACCTCCCGATCTCAGATTTGTGATTCGACCAATATTCGTTGAATCGCTGTCGAAAACCCGCTAATTTGGCTTAATTTTTGCCCTTTTTTCACAGCAACTCAACGAATATCAGTCAGATTGCAATTCTGAAAGCGGGAGGTGAAAGAGCGGCTAGAACTGCACAATCTACATACTGATCATGTCACGATACGATCAGAACTTCAATACTTAATTGCAACCTAATGTGTAGGAACTGTAAAGTTGGAACCGTGGTCCAGTTCCAACCCGGCCAAAAACCAACAGTTCAATGTCCGGTCCGGATAACAGTTCACCAAGAGAGAAGGCAGTCAGGTTATTGGACGGCCCTGTAACCGAACGGAACCAATTTTCCTGTCCAAACCCGGACAGCTGGCCGGTCTCCCAGACCTGTTGCTAACACTATGCATGAGTGGTTTTCAGACGTTATGTCCCCTAATGGGTCATCCTCATGATCATGATATCAACCGCAAATAATGACAGCTCATAACCTCGTGTTTCAAATCTTGCTTCCCACTTGTTCAGTAGCTAGAACATCTGACAACCTTAGTCTTATCAGTGATTATCGCAATTTGTTTTTAATAGCTTGTCACTATCAAACGCCTCGCCTTAATATGGCTATTCGGCATTGCGTCAGTGATTTATTCGGTGACCAACCAATACTCCGCTAGCGTAGATGATGACATGTCAAACTCGTATTAATATCGAGTATGTCATTACAATGCATGCGGTCTTAAACTAATAAGCCAGTTTGCTTCTGGCCTCTTATCATCAGCCAATGTCATTTATCCCTCAGACACTGCATGCTTAGGTCTCGACCTTCCGTAGACTGGGGAGTCCTGCAGGTAGTCCTCACCACTTAGCGCATGAGTCTGCAGATCCTGCGTATTCACATATTGCAATAACGTCTGCTGCACACATCATTCTGCGTTATCACAACTTAACAATGTGTTGTCCCATTAGATAAGGTTTAATAGGTGTGGTCAATAATTATGCGCACTGCTGAAGGTTTTTCACTTCCCAGTTATGGCGACATAATTGCATCATCATATCTGAATCCGCTAGCGCAACCGTAGTCTTCGCTAATTGATCGACACGCGGCTCAAGTGTAATCCCTCTAAGAATCACTTGACTGACAAAAATGTTCGCGTCTACGTAGGTAGGTGTTTTGCACATGATCATCCTTAAAGATTTGTCACATGTACCTACTTTGCTCAAACATGTATCATTACCGCTGCTAAAGAACAACCCCTAACACGGGTAATCCGCCAGCGGTTCGAATTTGGACTACACAAACTAGTTGGTTCAGTTTCAGACGTTTCCACAAACCCAACCCGCTGACTCTTGGCGGGCCAAACATGGACTTGTACCTGTCAACCAGCGGATTTGGCTGGGTTTCGCCAGATCCGGAGGTTCGAATCTCCAGTTCCGCATTCTGGGTTTCAGATTGATGGTCACATTTAGATATGCTACTGTCAATTGTAAGATATTGACATTGGTACGTCACAGTTCATTTTTGATATATTGGCGGCCTTAATGATCAAAACGAATAGATACAGCGGCCCTACCACATCCTGAAAATGAGCGTCAACGGAGCGTCAACAATTGTTGGTTGTGTATCTTGGGTAATCTGGGGGGGTGACAGGTTCAATACAGTCATAAAAAAAGTATTGGCTGCCTTTATAGCAGCAAGAGAAAGCAAAATGTTCCCTACCCCATCTTGAAAATGAGCGTCACCAGAGCGTTTATAATTTTGGGTCTTCCATCTTCGGTAATATGAGTGGCGCTTGATCACAAGCATCCATAAACAAGGAGATGGCAGCCTTTATGAGTAGATATGTATGGAATATTCCCACCATATCCTCCGGGACAGTAACAGCTAATTTCATTTACAAAGCTACCACTAAGTATTCGTGAGCCTTGTAGTGTACCTAAACAGTCCGAACCATGTACATAGGCAATAACCACCACATCGCACCGTAATGAACCATAATTTATGGCTAACAATTGTTGACACTCTGTTGACGCTCATTTTCATGATGGGGCAGGGAGCGTTTCACATTCACTTTTGCCTATAAAGGCTGCCAAGACTTCGTTTATGAACATTTGCAACCAGTCGCCCCCCAGATGACTCAAGATACATAACAAAGAAACGTTGACGCTCCATTGATGCTCATTTTGCCACGGGTGTATCCACAATATACAATCATTTGATTTGGCATAATCCATCATACAAGTTAATTTGGCAGCCTTTCGAGCGTTTTCATTTACTTTCTTCTTGCTCACTACATTGTTCTTTAATAATACATATAAATATATCCATTGAAATATACTTTACAGTATCCGCTAATTCAGGATAGAAATAATCTCCAAAATGCGGTGCCATTCGATCAATGCTAGTCATCACTGCCAGGTTTGCTCAACAGGCTGCTCTGGTCTTCAAAATGAATGTTAGCTGCATTACCACACAGCAGATAGTGCATTAACCAGTGGCTATTCCTTCATCAGTCTGCTTATCTGGATCAAAATTTGTATCTTTCTTAATATCCTGGGCAGATGCATCGAGAGTAAAAGATTCAGCACATGGAAGAGATGTATGTGAATACGCATATCTGGCCGGCAAATTAATGATTTGGGAACATTGTGGTCCAGAAATGTTACCGGGTGGGGCAGGTGGTTTTCCGGGCAGAGGTGGCGGACTCTCTTCAGTCGGCTGTCTACATTTGTTAAGCGAAAGTGCACCTATTCCTTTGCATCTCCAGCGTGTCTGCGGATCTGTTGCAGTGCCATTTTGGCAAGGAAGGTATCTGGCTGTGTGGTTATGACAAATCATGGCCGGGTTTCTTCCTTTTGCAGTCTTCACCTTTTTATACCAAGGAAACTCAACACCCCGCTTCTTCTGTTCTCGGACCTTGGGGCCAGGTTTTTTGATCAGATATTGCATTTCTGCATTGTGGTGTGCGAAAACCCTCCTTTGGACATTTTGGCCATAATCATAGCAAGGCATATATCGGACTGTTCCAGCTGTACACGACCTCCTTGCCTTGCCGTCGTAGCAGACATGTTGAATACTTATGAGAAATTAGTTACTGCTTCAAACGATGACATGTGGCAATTACCTCAACCATCTATGCCTCCATAGCCTCCTCTAGGGTGATTAAAGCCTGTTTTGTGCACTCTTGGGGATGCTTATCACAAAATTTGTCCGTGACAATCTCAGAGTCGACCACATCATGATAATCAAGTTTGACGACTGTGCGGATACATGCATAAGTCGACCATGGATGGTTCACGTTACAGGCAGCAATAAATTGGTCATGTAGCACTCAACGTACATCTGCTGTATGTTATATGGCCAATTGACAGCCGTTCACCTCGGTATGGATATACTCACATCCAACTGTATGCTGGTTCTAATTCGTGCTGCTTCCAGTTATACAGACGATTGTTAAATGTGCATCCCGGGTCATATTATTGGTGGCTGAATTTGCAGTGTCGCGGTGGACTAACTGGTGTCTGCGGTCTTACTGTGTGGCAATAAGTTATGTATTTAAGGAAGCGCCTGCCAATCGGCTTGATTTGCATCCACTCTGACCTGGCTGAGGTGGTCGTGTATACATGATTTGCTGGTGTGGAATAGGAGAGGAAGATGATAACCAAAAGAAGTGGGAAGTCCTGAGTAGTGTTAATGACAGTTCCAGTTTTGGACCTGGCCGGTTTTATAGGTCTGCCTAGCAACGGCCTTACCCCATTAAAAATCGACAGTTTTTTAAGTCAACTATCACTGTAAGGCCACAAATATTGATCAGAGAGTGTATTGTTTGGTATGTAAAATATGCAGCTCTGTACGGCCCATCTTTTGGCAGTCTCCGATTTTCGAAATCTTTAAATCTCAGCAAGCGGTAGCCCAAAAACCTCGTTGTTGGGCCAAAATTACAATAATTTCTAAGCAGCTTGCTGAGTTTTGAAGATATTAAAAATCGGAGACCACCAAAAGATGCGCCGTCTGAAGATCTATATTTCATATACCAAACACTAAATTATCGGATGAATATTCATGGACTTAATTGAGGGAATAGTTTGGCACAACCCGGGACCGAACCGGCAGAGGCCAGGTTTTCCTCGATCCGCTATATTCAAACAGATTCAAATACAGAACTGTTGCTAACACTAGTCCTGAGGATTATCTTGTTAGCCACATATCAGAATGGAATAATTAGCTGCCAACATGTTCGTTATACTCAAGATGAATCCTGCTGCGTATAGCTGCAAATTGCAGGGATTTCCCACAGCCCCGAGATGTGCAATAAGTCGGTCCAATGTTGTTTGTTTGTTAACAGGGATCAATTGCAGTATACAACAGCCAAAATCGCATGATTGTCAGCTATGCATAGGACATTGTTGAAGGGAAAGGATGTCTGCTGATGTTTGTTTCAGATAATCCCTGGGATAATACATGAAACAGATGCTAACAATCAAGTCATGTTGTATGGTTAGCCTAACTATTTCCGTTTTATTGACAGTCAAATGGGAGGTTTTGCTTCGTTCTAGATGAGTAAACGTATCAACCTTGACATAAAAGATGCAGCTTGCCTCGATATTGTGCATATATTCCAACACCCAACATCTTGCCCAACAACAAAGTCAACACAAACTACAATGGTCAATACTCTGAAAAAGAACTTTTTGCCACTTCCGGCCTGCTGATACGGCAAATTAAAACAGCGGTCCATCCAGCGACATCATCAAGCGAATGAAGACAAGAGCGGCTTGGAGGCAGAAAGAGTCTGAGCCCTGGGGGTATTGCACAGCTTGAGATCCAAAAAGAAGCTTGGGGCTGAGAAATGATAAGAAACACACTTCTTAAGCAATGAAGAGAATGAGGAATGCATTGAGGATTACATTGAGAGAGAAACCGCTGGGGCAAGAAAGCAAGTTGAAGATACAGAGGGAGCGATTCAGCAAGAGCAGGAAGATATGAAGCATGACGAAATCGTGGGATTGACGACCAGAGAGCCCGAAAAGACTTTTGAGAAGATGACAGTTGCTATTGGAGATAGTCTGGGTGATCTTCCAAGTACTGACGATGGGGAGGATGGGAAAGATGAGGATATTGATGAGACAGAGCAGGGCACGCTGGGCGAAGATGACAAACCCGGTTGGGTGATGGGCACAATCACCCAAATGGTACAGCAGCACATGGAGAGGTTTCAGGAAAAACAGATGAAGCTTGACGAATTGACACAACTGGGATGGGAGGAGACAGCCGACTACTTCTGTGAAAGCGATAAGAAGTACAGCACATCCGAATTGAGGGTTCCAGCAGTCGGTCAACCACAAACGGATGTTTACAATATGGCACCTACACTGACAACATTTGGAGAGCGTATGGAGCGTCTTGACATTGTCCCCGGAATATCGCAAATACCGCAAGGGACCTCTCAACCAGACAGTAGTCGTATTAGGCTAGGTTTGGTGAAGCTGCAGTCCAAAAGGAGCATATCCGGTCATGAGCCAGCTGCGGAGTACAATTTGTCAGTGTTGCTGAAAGCGAAACTAGCTGAACCAATAAGTCTATATCTGAGCATATAGCCTCCAGCTAATCACCATATATATTTCGGATTCGGACGAACACATGGTGCCAGCTTCTGGGTCCGCGGAGGAATACATAGGGGAACTGTAATTTTTGACATCAAATTCCGGTGAAAAGCAATTTGTTTACCAATTTTGCGCCTTGTCAGCTTTTTTTTGATTTCAGTGACCAAATTGTTGGACATGATAATTCATCTGAGCAAGTGCAAGGGTTGAATGCACCATGTGAAAGTTCTAGAATCCAAATCAGGTGGTAAGATGGCCAACACGTTCAATTTCTATCTGCAAGTGACTGTTAAGTGACAAAGCCAAAGCTATATTAGTGATGAAATATACTAACAAAATTTAAGTGAGTGGTGTCATACGTATCATCGAAAGGGCGGTCAGTGCTCATGATGAATCTGCCTGAAAGATGACCATCATGCTGCACTTATCCATGTATCGACCAGCATAACTCTCCACACAGACCTCGTGTACATGGTTAAGATATTTGAAATTACTCATTGTACGTCATGGAAATCAAAAAGAAGGAGCTGGATAAAGAACCATGAGAAAGTCGAGCTATATTTACCAAAACTAGTGAAATGATCTACATGCCATAAATTGCCAGCTGAAAGTGCGGGAATGTCGTAGGGCCACGTCATCTCTCACTCAGATAGCATGGATAGCAGTTGATCAGAAATTGAAAGGTAACAAAACTGCTGGATGCAAACGATAATACATACAAACTCAATATTGGAGGTCAATAATGTGTATATGATTGGTTGAATACAATGATTGAGTGTACAAAGGCTGTTTCAATATGATTAATGTGAGTGTCAACAGAGTGTCAACGATTTTTAGTCTTACACATTTGGCAATCAATGGGCTGCATTGTCACATCCTTCCAAAGTGACTGTCTTGGTCGGCGCTGTAGCAAAAAAGGCAAATGACACACTCGTTGCCACATCCTGAAAATGAATGTCAATGCAGCCTCAACGATTTTTGGCATTGCGTTATGAAACATCCAGTGGGCTGCGCAGTGACATTAACTCATAATCAAACTATCGGCCACCTTTCTAGTCAAAAATGGTTACAGCAACATCGCTACAATGTTCTAAAAATGAGCGTCAACAGAGCGTCAACAACATTTGGCCTTGCGTCATGCAAAATGCAAGGGCTGTGTGGCAATGTTACCCCAAAATCGAACTATCAGCTGTCTTTCTAAGCAAAAATTGTTGCGACAACATCACTCCTATATCCTAAAAATGAGCGTCAACGGAGCGTCAACAACTTTTGGCCTTGCATCATGGAAAATCCAACGACTGTGCAGCAACATTAAGTTTCAATCGAACTATCGGCGGCCTTTCTAGACGAAAATGGTTGGGACAACATCGCTGCTGTGTCCTAAACATGAGGGTCAACAGAGCATCAACGACTTTTAGCCTTGCATCTTGGAAAATGGAAGGGATGTGTGGCGATATTAACCGATAATCGAACTATCGGCTACTTTTTTAGGTAAAAGTGTTTTCAATGACATGGTCACTATGCCCTCAAATCGAGCATCAATGGAGCGTCAACAGAGCGTCAACAGAGCGTCAACAGAGCGTCAACAGAGCATCAACAGAGCGTCAACAGAGCATCAACAGAGCGTCAACAGAGCGTCAACAATTTCAGGTCATGCATCTTGGAAAATCAAGGGGTGATACGACTGCATTGATCCATGATCAAACTATTGACTGCCTTTCTAGGCAACAATGCTTACAACAAGATGGTAACCGTATCCCACAATGAACGTCAACAGAGGGTCAATGATTTTTGATTTTTCATCTTCGATAATCTAATGGAAATGGAATGCAGATAACCAACAATGAACCTATCAGGAGCCATTAATGGGAAAAATGATTGTGATGATATCGTGTCTGCCTCCTACATTTGAGTGCTCCATGAGCGTCAACACTTTTTGTGGAGGCTCAGATTGCTCCACAGCAATAAACTGCATTGTGCTGGTCCTAACTAGAGTTTTACGCGGTCAGTCTTTGCAATCTGTCCTTGGATACAACTTTACAAATATGCATGCAATGTCGTACAGATCTGATTTTTTTGGTTGTAGCTGTAGAGTCAATATTTATGAACCTGCAGTCAGCTTTACTGTAACAGTACTTTCGGCAGTCGCTCGAGTCGGATTACACACATCAGCACAATGTTAATCGGTCCGGAAGCAACACGCAACCTTTCCAGACACTGTGGGCGACCTCACCAGTGCTGCTAAGTACTTCTAGATGCTCCCAGACCCCCCTAGAGCTACGCAATGTGCTCCTGAAAGCACGTGCAGTTTTGGAGGTGCATTTAGGATGCTACGAGATTTGACCTATAGGATAGTCAAATTTGAAAGCTCCTGAGACCTCTGCCCAAATCTGCGGGGGACTTCAAGAGCAGCTGAGGCTGCTGCGCAGCTCTGCAGGAGACATCAAGAGCAGCCAAGACTGCTGCACAGCAGTGTGGAATTTGGTGCCATATTTTCACAGCAGTGGTTCTTACACAACAAGGCATTTCATCTTATTATATTCGTCTATGTTACAGTTACAAGATTCACCACATCATAATATGGCATGCATTATTTAAGTCTCTGTACATGGATATATATGGTCAATCTGGCCGCAGATAGTAGTCGAGCACGATCAGAGGAGCACCCAGACACACCCATTAAGAGAACTTAGAGATACACCACTTGGAGGCTGTTGTAGTGCAATGGTGAAGCTAGAAGGCAGAGAGCCCACCATAAACACTGCGCCGTACCGGTCGCAACATTAAAAGGGAATTCATGACAAAGAGCGGATCTAGTTTGAGGAGCATAGGAATTGGGCGAGAAGATATGATACTACCCGGAGTTGAGGATCAACGTAATTGCGTCGATCCACGACATTTCAGACCATCCGAGTGAGACCAAAAGTTGGGAAAGATAGAGTGTGTATTTTCATTGCATGATAAGATGAGATGGAAATGAAATAATGTCTATCTACTCTGGGGCCTGCCCAATATATACTCACTGTCACTCTATCCACCTCCATTACCCCTGTATTTCTGTCCACCCGCCATGTCTTTGCTCCTTAAAGATGTACTTGGAGGCTGTGATTGAGCAAGTTGGGAGATGCACTTGGAGGCCATGATCGTGCGAGTTTAGAGATACACTTAGAGGTTGTGATTGAGCGAGTTTGAATATGCACTTGGAGGCCATGATCGAGCAAGTGTGGAGATGCACTTGGAGGCTGTAGTCGCGCGAACTTGGAGGCCGTAATCGAGCAAATTTGAACATACACTCGGAGGCCGTAATCGAGTAAACTTAGAGATGCACTCCGATATGGTGATCAAGCAAGTTTGAAGATACATTTCAAGGCCAAGATCATGCGAGCTTTGAGGGTGTGATCGAGCGAGTTTGGAGGCCGTAATCGTGCCAGTTTAGAGATAATGTACCGAGCATCAAGGTTTGTACGGCCCACTGTGCGTGACGTCAATTCTCTCCTTTTTGTTTTTAAAGAATCCATGGCGTGACAGCAATTTTGTATTGGTTGGAGGTTCTGTGATGCAGTTTTTTGGGTGGTTGCGTACGAGTGTGGGATCATAATTGGGTGAGAGTGAATCCTCTAGCTTGTGTAATTTGCCTTTGACAATTTAGAATATGAAATTTCCTAGTGGGAGGCGAATGAACTTTACATAGGTACTGAGATTCCCACCAAGTATTATGTGCTCTATCAGCACCCTTCCTCGCACTGCAGTTTCTTATCCCATTATGTCACCTAAACAAACTTCCCTGCAGACCTTTTTTCTTCCAGTAGACCGTGTTATTTTTGAGAAGCAGCTGCATGATAATGCTCTCGCTGATAACAGTACTGGAGTTGCTAATCGTGAAGAACAGGCGGTTGGAAGACAGATGAAAATCAAGGAGTTGAATATAGTACGCCAGCAGAGAGTGCGGGAAAAACTGAAAAGACAGGAGTTAGCCCAAGGACTACGGAATCCTGATACTGGTGAGTCCACTGGCAGTGTCTTCTAGTGCTGGGCCGCCAGCTTACAGTGAAGCCTATATGCTAACCATACTGTGTTCTGTCATTAGGAAAGAAGTTGCCAGCAAACCAATTGATTCTTCAGTCGATATCCTTATCACAGATTAATACTGCGGTTGATTCAAATCCAAAACCACAAAAGAGAAAGCGAACTACTATGTCAACACCTCATGATGCGCATGGTATACCTATAGCAAAAAAAAGGCCGTGTTCGAACAAATTGGCAACACCCATTGCTTTGGCCTGCAACTGACAGAGCAGCATGACGTGCCCACTTCCAAAGCTCACAAGAAGTTGTATCATATTTGCAACATTGCTATAGCAATGAGGGGACATATGATACACTTGCTCGAAGTACTGTAAATGGGCGGCTTCTTAAAACAGGTGACTGCCGTAGTTGGACTTCAGAAGTTCTATCCCGAGTTGAAAAGGGTAGTTGTTGGATCGCAGGTATATTTTGATTGATCCAGTGATGTTTTCACAGAAACTAATACTATTATAGACCATGGAAGGCCAATGATATTGGATTCGCAGCCAGAAATGGTTGTTGATATATTGGTTATTTTGAAAGGTCTCCATACAGCTGGACTTCCAGTGAATGCATCAATTGCTCGTATTATCATACCTGGATTTATTGCCCAGCGGTGCCCCACACTATTGGATTCCATGCCACATGGAGATGATGCACCTGTATTTTCTATATGGATTACATGCCGGTTTCTGAAACGGGAATTGAATTGGGTAGTACATTTCGGAACAAAAGCAGCACAAAAGCACTCCTCATCTTGGATTACAGATTGTGAGAAAACCTTCTTCCGACTGTCCTTCACAATACTCAATGAGAATATACCTCCCTCAATAGTGGTCAATGCAGATCAGACGGGGGTAATACTGGTACCAGGGGGAACACAATGGACTTATGAGGAGCAAGGAGTTAAACAAGTATTAATCCATGAAAAGGAAGAGAAACGGGCATTTACAGCAGTGCTTGCTACATCCTGAGATGGTACTATACTTCTGTCACAGTCAGTATGGATGGGCAAGACCGAGCAATCTCTACCCTCACAGAATCCGGAATACAGTCAGCGTAAAATTGCTGAGTCAGAGGGTCATTGCTTTGTACTCAATCCCCGCAAACACTGGAATTCCATTCAAACCACCAAGTCATGGTTTATTTTCATAATTGAACCCTACCGGCAAAGAATGATTACAAAATACACCTTGGTATCCAATGCAAAAATGATTGTATATCTTGATTGCTGGTCTGTACACCGTGGGACGGAATTGGCAACTTGGTTCAAGAGTACATATATATGGTTGATTCTTATTTTTGTACCAGCGAATTGCACAAGTAAGTAAGATTCCAAGGCTCACAGCATTGATAGCTTTGAAGTCTATGTCCTTCAAAATTGATCTAGCCAGTATTCAAAGTATTTTGCTGCAGGCTAACTTACTTACAGGTGTATTTCAGCCATGTGATGTTGGTCTACAAAGAGTGTTCAAGCATATAATATGGCAAAAAGCCAGTGAGTTTTTCATAGGAGAAGTGCGAGATCAACTAGCCAGTGGAGTTTCAGCTAGCGAAATCAAAACCTCTGCTACACTAGCTCTGCTTCGCAATCAAACTGCATACTGGGTTAGAACTGCTGTTGACTATCTGAATTCACAACCCGCTCTTGTTCACAAGGCATGGAAGAATTGTACTACAGGTATGGCTCTGGGAAGTGGGGGGATGGCACTCAATCTCTCCTATGAAAGTCTCAGCAAGCCGAGCAATATAGGTCTTCTCATGGGAAAAAGCGAAGAGTAAGTGTTCCAGATTGCCTAACATCTACTCTGCTAATTCACATACTCCAGATACTGCAGGCAGGTTATAGGAGATATTCAACCTCGAGATAATCTTGCAAGTGATGAAGAATCAGAAGGGGAAGAAGATGATTATGAAGTAGTGGATGTTGTGGATATACCACTGGACCTAATTCTCAAAGAGGAAATGGATGAGCTAATTTTGAGTTCTGTTTCCTATCCCCCTGCAGGTACACGTAACTTTGCAGGTCTGGGAGGGCCAGAACTTATCTGCAATGAAGTGCATACCACCGCTCGGGGGAATTACCTGCCAACTGGTTATAGAACAAGTGTCAGCATTGGGCAAAGGGGTGGTTTATCATATGAAGAACCAGAAAATAGTGAGGATGAAGCAGAAATTGAGACAGATTCTGAATAGGCAGTGAGTACTACAGGCCGGCACTGGATTTTTGTTAACGTAAATCAATTTTCTGCGTTTGAACGGCTCCAAACAGTGGCAAACATGCGTGACATCTATTTTAAAGTACCACAAATCTCCCGTACAATGCCTCTATGACAAGAGACAAATTTTTCCTTTTGCTTACTGTCCATGCCCTGGGTGACATGTGACATACAAACCTCAACACTCGATACAGTATACTTGGAGTCTGTGAATGTGCGAGGTTGCGGATGCACTTGGAGGCCGTGATTGAGCGAAATTAGAGTACTAAGAGGCATTCAATCCAGAGGTGGTAGTTCAGGAGAGAGGCGCGATGGGAGCGGAGACTCTATTCATTGGTTCACTCGTGATTGTGGGAATGTAGAGAATTGAGAACAACATGGTCTGCCGAGAAATAAGAGACTGGCTGGGTGCGGCAGACAGTCGATCTTGGGATGATGAAGTATGCAGTGTACACTATACTCCATATTAACTCTTGATCGTGGCATGGAGAGATAGAGAGTGATGACTACACTTCGTATTCTTAGGTGATGGTAGAGTTGAGGACGAGAAAGAGAGAGATAAGCAGAGATGGGGGAAATCATTATGAGAAACTGGGACTGAAGAGAATTTTGGGTGCAAGTAAATTTACCATCCCTGATACAGCAGGTACGAGTCCCTATCCGGCATGTTATTACACCAATCCGAGGTCTTCCCAACCCAATTAGCCAAGTTGTACCCCTGATTTCTCATATTGGCTTGTATCCTCCCCATAGTTCTCATCTTCATCCCCCATCTCTCTCTTTCTGGTCCACAACTCTACTATCATTGCAACACACAAAGTTAAGTCATCCCTCTCTATCTCTCCATGTCATGATCATGAGTTTACACCGAGTATAGCATACACCGAGTACAGCATCCACTGAAGATTATTCGTCTTCCATTCATTCCTATGATTGCAAGTTGACCATTGAATATAACTTCAGCTTCTGGCGTGCCTCCCTACACGATCGACCGCCATCAGCCAGCTCTCCATGGAAGCTCAAAGGTAAAGTCTTCTTGTCACATTCTCACGGTTGTGAGTTAACTAACTGATGACTAGAGTCTCAGCACCTGGCGCGCCGTCCATCGACCACTTCTAAGTACTAGTCCAAACTCGCTTGAATACAGCCTCCACGTTTGCATGATCATGGCCTCCAAGAGCATCTCCAAACTCGCTCGATCACAGCCTTCAAGTGTATCTCCAACCTGGCCTGATTACATCCTCCAAACTCACTCTATCACGGCCTCCAAGTGTATCTCCAAACTTGCCCAATCAGGGCCTCCAAGTGAATCGTGAACCTTGCTCAATCACAATCTCGGAGTGCATCTGTAAGTTCACTCGATTACAGCCTCCATGTCCATCTCCAAACTCGCTCGATCACAACCTCCAAGTGCATCTCTAAACTCGCACGATTACGGCGTCCAAACTCGCTCGATCATTGCCTCCAAGTGAATCTCCAAACACACTGAATCACGGTCTGCAAGTGTATCTCCAAACTCGCTCAATGACGATCACAGAGTGCATATCTAAGTTCACTCGATCACGGCCTCCAAGTGCCTCTCCAAACTCGCTCGATCACAGCCTCCAAGAGTATCTCTCAACTTGTACAATTACGGCCTCCACACTCGCTCGAGCACAGCCTCCAGGTGTATCTCCAACCTCCCTCAATCATGATCTTGGACTGCATCTCCAAGTTCACTCGACGACGGCCTCCAAGTATATCTCCAAATATGCTGAATTGCCGCATCCATACTGCATCTCCAAACTCGCTCCAGTACGGCCTCAGAGTGTATCTCTGAGTTCAATCGATCATCATTTTCAGGCACACCTCGAATTGCTTAAGTACCGCCTGCCGCCAGTTCAGATATACCGTTTGCAGATGGGTGACCTTATAGATACATAGATGAGAATACGAACTCAATACATGAGTTTTAAAAATTGTTGAACGATAAGTAGTAGCTATGATTTCCAGGCACATCAGCCGCGTTCCCAAAGAAGATGTTATTTCCACACAGCTCTACTGTGATTTGAGGTGCTCCCAGAGTTGTCGCTGGCACTCCCATATTTGTCGCCAGAGCACCCTGGCTTATCGCGGGCGATCCCGGCTGTTTCCAGACTTGTTGTTGGCGCTCCCAAGCTTGTCGCCAGTGCTCCCAGATGCTCCCAGATGCACCCAAAGTTCTCTCCGGCCTTCCGAGGTGTTCCCAAACCTCTCACACTCAGTCCCATAGTACTCCTGTACCAGTCATCAAAGATCCCAGTTACTCTGAAGGCCGGCAGGAATGCCCTCCTAGGGTCTGATACTGTCCTGAAATTGACGCATCTAAGTTTACACTCCACATCCTCTCAAACACTTCTGGAGGCTTCCAGTGACTAAAATATATTTTCCTGATGCAGCTGTCTAATTCTTACCGCCATGTCAGATTCAAAATCTTTGAACACCTGATTGCTGGAGGTTATGATCTCTTCCAAAAAATAAATATGTCTTTATTGGTGATTTGAGCAACCTTTCTTTACAAATCATCTTCCATGCTTGGTGGGCTTCAATGAATGTAGGCTCGAAGCGGCCTATTGCTTGGAATAATTCTAGACCTGCGCCTTCATGGCAAATCTATTCTCACTGCGGAATTGAGGAGACCGGCAGCTCTGTCATCATATGTATTTTTTGTCATCAAGTTCTTCGCCATCCATTAGTACATGGGATCAGCTCAATGGGGAAACACTTGCTGGCAATAGCTCACATCGCAAATTTAAACAAATTAACAGAGTTAGTGGTTACTGAATTGACTGCTTCAATGGTCAATGAAACAACTTTGGCCATCCTGAAGAGGCAAGGAAGTCAAGGAATCACAATGGTAAGTTTGCAGAGGAAACTCATATTTGACATCCAGGTTAATCCATATTGACTGAAATGACAGACAAAACATTCCAAACTGGCTGCTGAGGAGTTTGAAACTTCCAAATTTCACCAAAACACATGGACTCGCTACACCATGTTAGGATTTGTTTCAGCTCATACTCCATGGAACGCTATATCAAATCTGGAGCTACGACAGTGCTATAAGGCATTACGCAACGACCTAGTCCTGCCATCTGCTACGAGCCTTAGTAACATCTGCTGGAGGGAATGTGCACTGAGCTTGGATGCAGTGAAGAAGCAATTAGCGTCACGAAACAAAGTTAGTTTAGCTTTCGACAGATGCACATTAATGAACAAACTCAACACAACGTCGGTCGTTGCTTAATATATTGATCGAATTTGGGCATTGCGTGAAATTCAACTCACTTTTTATAAGGTTGATCGCCTATTCTGTTCTGCTTTCAAAAGCTATTTATGGATGATAGGTCAAGGACCACCACACTGGAGCAAGTCTAGCTGTACATTTGAAGGACATGCTTGATTGTTTTGAGCATACCGACGGCTGTTTGCTTGCAATTACAACTGATAATGCTTCCTCAAATTACTTGATGACACGCGAGCTGGAATCAACACTTGAGGCCTCTGGAATCAACACTGGAGGCCTCTGGAATCGAGTGGCCTGCATTGAGGAACCACATACCATGCATGGCGCATGTCATACAGCAGCTGTAGGTGTATTCATGAGCAGTCTCGGTGTAAAAGGCCCCACCAAGTCTTGGGAAGCCCGTGAGCATGATTAGTAATTTGGAGAGAATGAAAGCATAGACATTGGGAAGAGTCACAGACTTCGAAAAGAGGGCAATGCTGGAATGAATAAGGTATCGGCAATGAGACCAGGTTTAGCCAAGATCATTGAGAAAGTACGTATTTCATGATATTTTGAAAGTCTTGAAACTGACCTTCATATAGCAGAGAATGCTTGCTGTATTGATTACGCTAACACCTGGTTGTCAAAACGAGTTAATTGACTGTCAAAAAGCCAAAGTCCACATCGCGTTACTTCCAATTATGGATGTGAAGACACATTGGAACTCTACACTGGAGTTGCTCAAGGGTGCCTACCGACTACGGGAATTCACACAGGAGTGGCTCCAAAATCGAAAATACAGTGATTACTGGCCACTCTTCACAACACAAGATGAATGGACCATTGTGAAGTATGTCATGGAAGTGTTGAGGCCATTCCGATATTGGACCCTGTGGATGTGGAACAGGCATATAGTCACATCGCATCATGTTATTACAGTGTACGATGACATGTTTGATCATCTGGATGGCGTGATGCGAGCTTTGGCTAAGAAGAAGACTCAATGAAAGGAAGACTTGTTCTTCACTGTGAAGTTAGCTCGACAGAAGCTATCCAAATATCACATTGAAGTGACTCCAACGACGGGTAAAATTTTCTGTTCTGCACAGATCCTCGATCTTTTCTGGAAATTGCAATCCTATCGGAAGTGGGACAAGGGAATGGATATTAATGCTGAGGACGAGACATCCTATACTACCCTATACGAAGAGGCCTTTCTGAAGCATGTGGAGAATGAATACTGTGCCAAACCTCTATGTGTGCCGATTAATAAACCTTGAAAGCTTACCAAGCAGCAATCTCATCCCCTCTGCAACAGCTTGAAGATCCTGTCAATCATCCTTTGATCCGTATGATTTGTCCAGCAATGATAATGAATTCTTAAGGCTTAATAATGTGGCTGAGACGACACCCTAACAAAGTGATTGCGCAGTATGGTTATTGACCGCCGCCAGGCTCTATTTGAATTCACCGGCTGAAGCACCAAAGAACTAGCGACAAATTAATCCAAATCTCAATGATTACCACTCCGACTTGATCGAGATTAGCAGTACATTTAGGATACCGGACATAATGGACTGGTGGCTTCAACAAGCGGAAATACACTCAAAGTACGTTGATCTCACCAATGTGGCACGCGTCATATTTTCCATCATACCACATGGTGTGAGAGTGCGGGTCAGTTTTTTGATTGGGCGAGATGTGATTGGCTAGAGGCAGTTAAAAACCACAGGTGAGACCCTTTGCGAAAAAGTCATTGTAAGGCAGTTTGCTCAGCGCAATAACATGATTTTGCCTGGCGATCACCCAGTATCGAATAGGACGAATACAGAAAACAACTCGGATATAAAGAAGGAGGTGAAGGAAAGGACATTGCCCAGAATGGCCACAGTCCATGACTTTTTGACGATGTGGCAGGGCAGCCAAAACCTACATGCTACACAGAAAGAATCTCGTGCTCAGAACAGGCAGATGACAGCCGTAGGATACATTTCGGACACGGAAGTGATTGTTAAAGTATCCTGGTCACTCTTTCAACATAATGGTGTGGCTGCATTTGAATTGTCCAAAAGATCACCTTTGCCACCAGCTTTGTCTGCAAAGGACCTCGCTGGAGGATGATCTCAAATCTTAAATGTCCGCTGAATCAGGAGAATCAACTGTCATCCAGTCGAAAGTGATGAGGATAGCGCACCAGAAAGCATTCCGGACACCGAACATTGGCGAAACTAGAATTGTGACTAGGATAATCCAAATGACAGCAAAGACGATTGCGTGGCAGACAATGAATCCGATATACTGCAACACAATAGCATCGAGAATGTGGAAAGCCCAGAGCAGCAGGATGTGAGTGCTGCGCCAAATGTTCCCAGATTGGTTCGGCCAACACAGAAGTCAAAGAGACAGGCTGAAAAGGTGTTGGTGACGGTCAATGTAATACAAACGAGGAGAAATAAAGCTGTGAAGAAAAAGTAGAACAGAATGCGTCAATGGGTCACCAGCTTCTGTATGTAGATTGACCGAGAGTTTCAGTTAAACATATATTATGGGTGAATAGTGAGCAATAGCTTGTGAATATCGGCAAAGAAACAGATGTAATCTAGGCGCAATGAATCATTGGGCGAGATACATCATTTTTAGTTGTGTGAGAGTGAACAGTGCAAGAATATTACTCCGCTCGGCTTTGCCACAGGGCCAAGTCAAAATCTGACAGAAAGACAACCAATGAGTTCAAATTAAGATGAAAACAATTATCGATGGCAGCAGATGTTGAATGGACAATTCATCAAAATGAGCGTCAATGGAGCATCAACAATTTGCAGTCTTAGAAGTATGGTAATTGACCAGTGATTTGGTCATTGTTATTCATAATGGACGTATTCACAGCTTTTGTAGGCGAAAGAGACAGCAATACCATCACCGCCCCATTCTTAGAATGAGCCTCAATGGAGCTTCAATGATGTTTAGATTTGTATCTTGGGTAATTTATGTTCGAATTGGTTGCAGACATCCATTTATGAGATAATGGCCACCTTTGGACCCAACAACAACAGCAAGATGCTCTCTGCCAAATCCTGAAAATGAGCGTCAACGCAGCGTCAACAGTTTTAGGTCTTGCATATTTGGTAATCAAGGCATTGCGCGGATCTTCCCATGCATAACTGTATTATTGACTGCCTTGGTAGGCAAAAATACCATATATCAAAGGTGAATCACAGATACCAAGTTAATCAATATTGCAAACTGCACAACATGCAAAAGCGCATTATTGGTTGTTAAAAATGTGATTTTGATAAAATACTATTAACAAACTGCAAATACAAGAGCCTTATATCAAATCTATGGATGGACCCACTGGTTGACCCACTGACAACCCGTCCAATTCAGAGAGGTTGGGAGTTTACCATCGGACAGTACCCGAGTTGACAGTTCGGGTTGATTGACAAGCTGGACCGCCAATTTGGCAACGTTTCAGTTTGGCCCCAGAACCGTTGCTAACACTAGTCACTATTTCTTCATCCCAATCCGATTTCTACATTGTATTGAGTTTGTGAAGCTCTATGCAGGGGTAGAAGCGTATGAGCTCAACAGGCTTCACTTTCCTAATCAGTGACGAATCAGGTGCTTTCTTTGACATGAAGAAAACAATGTATTTGTGTAAATGTGGTTTCGAGAACCCTAGCCTCATATGACCACTGCCTGGTCGAGATGTCCCTTGAGGCATTAGACATTTTATTGCGATAATATTGAAAGTCACCATAAGCTCCCCAAATGATGTTGGTGCCAATGTGGTTGTATCATCATCTGTTAGCAGCTGGATAACTGCCGGATCATTTTCTTTCGGCCATGCAATACTTGTTATTTCTCTCACACAATTAGTCGGCTGCGTCTCCCCATCTTTATTGCGTCAATTTGTCAGGCTTCATCTGCTTTTGCCGAAAACTCTCTATACTCTACTGTATTGGCTTGGAGATTGTGCCTATTACCCAACCGGGTTTGTCATCTTTGCTCAGCTTGTGTAGCTCTGTATCATCTTCATCATCTGTCTCATCTTCACCATCATCCTCATCGTTGGAACTTCCAAGATCACTCAGACTCTCTCTGATAGCATCCAACATCCCTTCAAATGAGTTTTTGGGCTTTGTAGTAGTGAATTCCACCTCTTCAGCAATTGTCATATCTTTCTGCTTCTACTTGTTTGCTGTCTCCACATCTTAACCTTGGTTTCTTGCACCAGTGGTTTATCTATCCATATAACCCTCAACATGTTTCTCTCTCTCTTCGTTGCTACACTGCATATTTGTCGTTGTTTCTCTCATGCAAGCTTCTTTTTAGATCATAAACTGCGCAATACTCCTAGTGCTCAGACAGCTTCTGCTTCGAAGCAACTCATGCCTTCATTCGTTTGATGATGTCGTTGTGTTGAGCCCTTCCACTGTTTGCCGTATTTACCCACTGGATGTGGCAAAAGATTGGTTTTCAGAAAATTGACGATTGTATTTTGTGTTGACTTTGTTGATGGGCAAGATGTTGGATGTTACAAGATATAGACCACATAGAGACAAGCTGCATCATGCATATCAAGGGCGATACGCTTGATGAACTTGAACATAGCAAATGCTTCATTATGATGATTGCTACATTGGGAATCCCAATGGTAACGGTGGGCATTAGCAACAGTCCCATGCTACATGGAGGTGGTCCGGGTTGAAACCGGAACTGTGGTTCCGGCATCGTTCTCGTACTGCCAATGAATTGTACTGCCCGAAGACCAGTGGTTTGAAACCCAAGCCACACATAAAATCATGGATTTTGCCCTGGTAATGTATCCTGCAGAGTCTCATCTTCACCAACTTTGAACTTTGCCTCCAATTAAGTATTTGAGTTCTGATTGTATCACAATATGATATATATGCAAACTATGCATCTTTCGATGCTATTTTACCTTCTATTCTCCAATTTGCGATCCCATCAATATGCGTTGAGTTGCTGTGAATCAACACCAGAAATTGGCCAATTTTCACAGTGACTTAATGAATATTGATTCGATTTCAACTTAGAGAATGGGAGGTCAAAAAGTATCGAAAATTGCATAATTAGTATATATATAATACAGTGATATAATCAGAACCCCCAATATTTAATTGGAACCAAAGTTTGGAGTTCATGAAAATAAGGAACCTGGCAAAAATCCACGTTTCCGGTACAGTGTGTTTTTCTCTTGGGGTAAAATGTGTTGCAACAGTTCCATTTCGGTTTCAACTCGGAATCCGAACGGAATCAGGAATTTGCAACTGTTGCTAACACTAGCAACCATGCAACATCAGATGATGTTTACAATCTGTTTTATGTAATATTCCAGGGATATCTAGAGACAAACATCACCAGATGTCCTTTCCATTGAACAATTTCCTTTTTATATTTTACAAACATAAGATTGCAGCTGTCATTCACCTCTATTTATCCCCATAACCAAACAAACAACATCTAACTGGCTTGCTGCGAATGGCAGGACTGTTGGAAACCAGTGAATCTGTAGCTATACACTGTAGGATTATTCATGAGTTGAATGTTCAAGTTGGCTGTTACTCATTCCATTATGACATAAAGCTAACTAGATATTTCTCAGAACTTCTCCCTTCTTTTCGTAATCATCTTCCTCTCTTTTTCCATACAAGCAAATTATGGCTCCAAAAACATCTTACCATGATGCGAGTGGATCGAAATCAAGCCGACTGACAGGCACTGCATCCGATGCACCACACTCAGAGATACAGCAACAAAGCATACACCAGTTAGTCCAACATGGCACTGCCAATGCAGCCACCGGAAATATGACCCAGGAAGCAACATTATCACTGGTCCTTACAATCTGAAGCAGCAGAAATAAGAAGCAGCATGCAATAGGATGTGAATAAATCAATATTGAGGTAGACGGCTGTCAACTAATGATATAATATACAGCTGGAGTACATTGAAAAGTACATGCCCTAATTATAACTGCCCATAATGGAAAGCCTCTGTAGTCAACGAAGGAATTTGTGCACAAACCCCAAGGAATCAAACATTTTGAGATTGTCAACTCTGGGATTGTCATGGACAGGATTCGTGAGAAGCATCCTAGCAAGAGGACAAATCACGCTTTCAACACCTAAGAGGATGCCACAGAAGTGAATATGATAAAGGTAAAAGCCAAATCTCTAATATAAAAGCAGTAACTAATTTCTTGTAGGTTTTTGACATGTCAGCTACTTTGGAAAGGCATGGAAGTCTGGTACAGCTAAAACAGTGTGACTTGTATCTTCGATTGAATATGGCCAAAATTGCCAAATGAGGGATTTTGTGTGTCTCAATAGGGGAAATAAAATGCCTGATCAAGAAACTATAGGCCGAAGTCTGAGAAGAGAAGAGGATGGGAGTTCGGTTTCCAGCATGTAGATATTTGAATGCTATGATAGTAACATACCTGGCTATGGGTCGACAAAATCAAACTGACAACTTCCTTCCTTGCCACAATGGGGCAGCACGGAATGTGCACACATGTTGAAGGTGCTAACGGATGGAGGCACTTTCACCAGACTGACTGAGACAGCTGACACTAGAACCGACCCTACTTCCACCTGAAGTGCCCCCTGCATGACCCAGTGATAATGAGGCATCTCATGCTGGCAAAATCGAAGGTAAGCCACCTGGGTATGTATATATACATACTCCTCATGCTAGTGGTAAATTATTAAATCTTGATGCATATGCCAAGGATAGCAAGTGCGAAAAAGAATCCATTCACAATATGCTGACTGATGATAGAATATCTACTGGTTAGTACACTCTCTGCTGTGTGGTAATGCAGCTGATATCTATTGCACAGACAACAGCAGTCTATTGAGTAAATCTGAAAGTGAAGACGAGTATTGACAGAAAAGAATTGGATTTTTGCATGTATTACTATCTACAATTAACAGAAACTGTAAACTATATTTTAAAGGATATATTCATATATACTATTAAAGAAGAATGTAGTGATGAAGAAGAAAGTACATAAAGATGGAAGAAAGCCTGCCAAAACACCATTAACGATATACAATGCCTAATCAAATTATAGCATATTGCAGATACACTCATGGCAAAATAAATATTAGCATAGGGTGAATGTGTTTTGGTCTTCCATCTTGCACAATCAGAGTGGTGATTGGTTGCGGAAATCAATAAATGCAGAATTAACCACCATTACAGGCAAATGAGAAAGTGACACACTCTCTGCCCATATTTTGAAAAGGAGTATCAACAGAGCATCAAAGATTTTAGGTTTTGTAAGTCAGGTAATTAAAAAGTGATTTGGTCATTGCTATATATAATCAAAGTATTGGCCATCTTTATAGGTAAATGGGAAAGCAACTTGCTCCCTGCCCCATCTTGAAAATGAGCGTCAATAGAGCATCAACAGTTTTGGACTTTTAATCATGGGTAATCAAGACACGATGTGGCCATTGTTTTCTATACATGTAGTTTTAAGCATTTTTATAGGCTTAAACGCTCATGAACTCTTAGTTCCAGCACCATAAATGAAAAAAGTTGTTACTGTTTGGGAGGCTGTAACAGGTTTATCTCTGGCCTATCTGCTTATGAAGGTTGCCAATTTATGGTTTATGGATAATGTTAGGAACAATTCCAAGTTTCCTGGCTGTGATCCAGATAGGAATAAGACCTGCAGTCTCGGTCCAGGTCAGGAACTGTACAGGAACCCTGACCAGATATAATGAGAACAATTTTTGGCCGAGTTGGAACCGGACTGCAGTTCCAGTTCACAGTTTCTACAATGTTGATCGTAATTAAGTAATTGGGTTCTGATCATATCATGACATGTTCAATCCATATATTGTCCACTGTTTGCAGCTCTTTCACCTTGGAGTTACAGCTTGGCGATCTGGCCAATATTTGTTGAATCACTATACAATAAAGCCAAATGTTGTGGGAAATTCACCAGTTTTCGATAGCAACTGCACAAATATTGGTCAAATTGCTGATCTGACAGCAGCAGGTGAAAGAGCAGATACACCTGCACAATGTACATATTGATCATGTCATGATATGATCAGAACTCAGATACTTAATTGGAGCCAATATAGTGAGGTTGCAATACCAGGCTTTTGGTGGTAAAACCAGTCCAATTGCAACAGTCCTGGTTTTTGGTATGGTAAAACCTGCTGCAATGGTCCAGAACCAAACCAGGAATTTGAAACTGTTACTAACACTATTTATTGACATCTGCAATCAAGCGCCACTTAGCTTACCCAAAATGCGAGATCAAAAATCATTAACCCTCTGTTGATGCTTATTTTCCAGATAGGGCTGGCAGTGTGTCACTTTCTCTTTTGCCTATTAAAGCAGCCAATTCCTCATATTTGAATGTCCACAACCATCTGCCACTCAGATTACCCAAGATGCATCACCAAAAACCGTCAACACTCCATTAATACTCATATTGAGATGAGGCAGGGAGTGTGTCTCCCGTTGTTTTGATTATAAAGGCGGCCAATACATCCAAAAAAGACAATAACATGACAATGTCAATATTGTGCTATTAACAGTAGGATATTTGAATGTGACTATAAATAGAACAACTGGAAAAGTAGAACCAGTGATTGGAAGCATTGGGTGTTGTCCAACCTGGCAACCCTCATGGGTTGATGGATATGAGTATGTATTTGGTCTACCAAGAAGCAGCAGGTTGGGTTATTGGAAGGGTCTGAGATCTAACTGAACTATTTTTGTTGTCTGAACCCAAACAACTGGCAGCTTTTTCAGACCCATTGCTAACATCACTCAATTATACTTTCAACTCAAATGTCTATATTCAGTTTATCATCAGCTCTTTGTACGCCTCTAATTTCTCTCACACACTACTTGCAGCCAATACAAACAGATTCTATATAGATTGATAGATATGTTGACACATTGAAATTGAGATGAGAATACAAACTGTAGTTACAAGTTTCAAGATTATTTAACAAAAAGTAGTAACTACAATTTCCAGGTGCACGAATAATTATACTATAGAATATGTTATTATTTCTAGACTACTCTCAACTAAATCAACATGCTTGAAAGCTTTCTACCGTTATTTAAAGGTATTTGCAAGATTATGGCGCACATTTGAATATATTTTCAAAATTGTTATCTATATTGTAATGTGTATCACAAATTGTTACCAGTTCATCTAAATCTTCCCAGATTGGTAGGCAGCACTTTCAGGAGTATCCAGCATCCACTGCAAGTATTCATTTTACTTTGAAATTTGTCTATTTAAGATACAGATCCAAATAACTTCTGTATACTTCTAGAGGTTCATAATTATAAATATAAATTTTGCTAATATTACTCAAGCACCAGTGGGCTTTCAAATAGACTAAGCAATACTATATGCAATATACATATACCAAGGAAAACTGCAGATAGTAAAGATACATATAAATCCATCTCTAGCAATTAGCTTGACTTAGTACCAGATATCCACATATACAATTTAATAATTAACTATAGATAACTAAAGACTTAATATTATATAAAGATTTATTGTAAGCTAGGTTTAATCTACATGTGTATATATATATGTAAAGTACAGTCTAGTCAATTTGCACTTTGGTTAATGAAGTTTCCCTACTTAAATTATTGACACCATAGATTGTTGCTGAATTTGACTGAAATAAAGAGCTTAAGGAAAAGGAAATTACCTTTATATGGGATACAAACTGAATTAAATAAAATTGGTGGTGTAAAGTGATTAAGAGTGGCTGAGTAAAGCTGATATTAATTGAAATTAATTCCAGATCAGCTTTGAGTTAAAACTGCAGTATAGCTACTTTTAAAGGAATTTGTAAATAATACTTGGTATTAGCTCAGATAAATAAAATGTAATATTCCTCCAAAGTTAATTATTTTGAAGATAGTTTGAAATTTTGGTGGAGTTATAACTCTAGGCCCTTCAACCTTACTTTTTTCATAATCTCATTTATAGATCAGACTTACCATATCAGTAAGTATAAAATCATGCAATTTTAAAGAATTTGAATTCAACTTGAGTTATAATATTTCTAAATTCTCTTCCGCTTTAAACTAGACTCTTAATTGTACTCAAATAGAAATGAAATTGATAAAACCGGTACTGTATTACAAGGGAATATTATTGTGTGAACACTGGAAAATATCACTCCATATAAAGTTTGTACATTAACTAAGAGAAAATTTCAGTACTATCAGTTTGAATTAGATTTGCATGGATAGAATTGTTTAGAACAAAGAAAATAAAGTTTATATGGGGCAATTGGCTAGTCAGGCAAAATTTGTGATGTACAGGGATCAGGTTAAGCTAGTAACAATCAGAATGATTTGAGAGCATGATTTGAGGCCAGGGCTTGTCATTATCTCAAAATGACCTATTTTTCAATTTATAGGGAAACAGTCGAAGCTTGTTGTACACCTGTAACTAGGGATTCACATAGCTTCATACATAGATGCTTTATAGAGTATAGGCGGTTTCCATCTCGGGGCTATATCCCCATAGTCTCTGAGAGTACTAGGATAAGTGTATGAGAGCCGAGTGATGGTCTACGATATATACAATATGAGCTGAATCGTGCTAGGGAAACGACAAAATTTTACCATTGACCATACGAACATGCACTAACTGTACATAATATACTAAATATTGAATGTTGATCCGTAGTCCGTTTGGTGAATCTGCTTTTCGCCATCTCAGCTACCAGGTACGCTAGTGGAAGTCACGCGAACAAGTGGGTCTACATCGTCCGCCATAGTCTTCTGAACCACAACTACTATAAGCCTGCATATCCCACATTGACTACATACTCTACTGTAGCGAAGATGAGAGCATAGAATTCGGACGAACGTGAGGTGCACACTGGCTGCTCAGGGCATAATCATATCGATTTCAGGTACAGTGATAAGGGCGTATCAACATATAATCTCCCGCCAATCTGCCCTGTGTGTCCATCCATCCACGAAAGCTTCAATTTGGAAGAACGTCTTCCAATCATGATCCCACCAAAAATAAAAACCCAAACAAAAACAAGAACAAATAACATTGTATTACAAGCCACCAAAGAATTTGGAGAAAAAAAAGGGAAGATGGAAACTAATGAAGTTCATCAGTAGTTACAACTTTTTTTCCGACTCGGGATCTGTCTACGTAAACCTCTCTTGGTTACGAGCATATGGGTGGAATCCTCCGCGATGTCCCACATTATATCCTGCTCCTCTACCAACCGGCGCACCACCTCTCCCACCACGATAGTTGCTGCCTGGCTTAGTGTTACGAGGGCCAGTGGGTGCATTGGGGGGAGGGCCTTCAAAGCGACCGTATTGGCCATTTGGTGTGCCTGTTGGGCGTCTTGTCAGTGCATCATTGTGTATACTGAAGGAATGAAATGTACCTCCTCTGGACTGCTGAGCAGCAATTGCAGCGGCATTCTGTTGCTGCATTTGTTGCACCACCTGTTGAGGAGGAACGTCGTCGTACATTCCTTCCCACGAACTTGGATGTGACTGTGGCGGCTGGTAATCCCTCTGCGAAGGATGGTTCTGGAACCGAGGGTTGCGGTACGCATTTTGCGCTCCTTGCTGCTGCTGCTGCTGCGACATATCGCTATATGACCCCTGAGAATCATAGCCTTGACCGTATCCTGGGCCTAATTGCCCGGTATACTGTCCTTGAGGGCCTGGTCCCTGCTGGGGTACGTTCATTTGGATGGGCATCTGTGGCGGAGGTGACTGGATTGGGGGGGACTGTTGATGCGCTCCTTGCTGTTGTCTCATCATTTGGGCTTGCGCCTGCATAGTCATCTGCTGCATCGTCTGAGGGTTCATTCCGGCCATCTGCTGGGGTATGCTCTGCATGGCTTGCTGCATCATTGCTGGATTGATAATTGGCATAGGCCCAGCGCCGCCTCGACCAAACTGGCTTAAGGCTTGCATGTAGCGTTGCATTTGTTGCCAATACTGTGCCATCATTTGCGGAGTCATTCCATTGTAGGCTGCGCTTTGGGCACTCTGTTGGCCATTTTGTCCCTGTTGGTTGTTATACCCTCCCCCTCCGTTGCCTCCTCGGTCGTCGAATCGGTCTCGGTTACCACGATCTCTAAAGTTGGCACGGTCTTCTCGCTCATCCATATGTGCATTCATACGTTCACGAGTATTGCCTCGTGGCTGAGCCTTCTTTACTTCGATCTAATAGCCCGTTAATTCGACTCCATGTAGTGATGTTAATGTTTAAATAGTATATACCTGCTTGCCCATGATTTCCAGAGTAGGACAGTTCAAGGCATTTTCCACAGCCGACTCGCTATCGAATGTGACAAAGCCGAATCCTCTAGGCCGGCCTGTATCCTTATCCATCATCAAGGTGGCATCCAGGACTCTTCCAAATTGCATGAAATACTCCCGAAAGTCCGTTTCCGTAGCTTCCTGACTTACACCTCCAACAAAGATCTTTGATGTTTTCTCCTGTTCATCTCGTGGGATTGCGCGCTTGGGATCAATCTGCATGGTGAATTTTAGTATAATAAATGAGAAAGTATAGTGACAGGATGTATGTAAACGCACGATCTTTCCGTCCAGATAGTGTTCCTTCACCATGACAATGTTTACTGTCTTGGGATCTTTAAATGTCAAGAATCCAAACCCTCGGGATCGCCCTGTTGGGCCGTCTCGCATGACTGTACATTCAGTGACCTCGCCGAACTGACTGAAATATTCTTTGAGCGAATCTATGGAACACACGATATATCAATATTGCGCACCACTGGTATCTAGCAGCACGAGTCATACCATCTGTTGTTTCCCAATTCAAGCCACCTATAAACATTTTCCTAAATACAGACAAATAATGGAGTCAACTAACGTTCCTGTACAACAGCGTGTGACGAAGCAATGAGATGATAAGATCAGAACTAGGGAAATCTGCTAAACGGCCCGTAAAACGAGAGGAGGATATCAAATGGCTAGCAGCCATGCAGTAATTCAGAGTGATGGCGTATGAGGGAACGAGGGTTGTTTCAGCATAACCAACACTGTTTGCAGACGACGCGGTTGTGGAACACCATGTAACTCCCAATCGAAATATGATTCCCATTGTCTCTTTTCGTACACAAACTACCATCTGTGTGGGTGCCAACATGGCGGCTAGATACTGCTAGCTAGGTAGTTCTCCAATATGCCGGAGTAGTAGATGTACACCTCCTTTCCCAAGTGAACCGTCGTGTCGAGTATAGCATATGGTGGAGCGAAGACCAATCCCCGTCTGCTTCATGATTTTGACATCTCGACATCGACTCCGGACCCCGCCTCATGCAACACAAAGTGCTATCTAGCACTGGATACATCCTCTAACTTCTCCCATCAATGGCAGTGGGCAAATTGCGCCTAGTCTTCTGCTATCGACGATGATGATTCCTCCCCTCGCTTGAAATGAAATGTAGACGCCAACCAGATAAAAAACTTATTGTAAATACGCACCCGTCCTCTTTAATTGCTGGGGTACCAGCCCCCTGATCACCGTAGCCATTCATGCCCATGTGATCATAACCTTGACCATCATTGACCGATTGTCCTTGGTCCATATTGGAAGTATCCCAGCCGCTATAGTCGGTTGTCTGGTTAGTCATGAAATGCTGTTGTTCCTCCTGTTGTGGCTCTTCCTCCAGTTGGTTGTTGGGGTGTGTCGGTGGTTGCGGTGCCCTTGGGTCAAAGGCCTTTGTGGGCTGTGCAGGGACTGGAGTCGGTGCTACCTGTTCCGAAAGAGTCTTTGGGATCGCATTTGCTGAGGGCTCTTGAACCACAGTGGAAGCTGTTTCCATTGGTGGCTGTTTAGGTGTCTCGGTTACGGGCTTCGGTGGCTCGTCATCACCGTAGCTAGGTACCAAAGCTGTTAACGACTGAGAGGGCGGGGCGCACTACATCTCGGCTCAACTGAGCACGAGGAAGAGACTGAAGGACACATACAGATCGGCGAAGAGATCATCGTCGTGCTGATCGTCGGAAGGGTCCATGGTAGATATCGGTTTTGATTGCGCCGTGGTTGACAATTAGTTTCGGCTTTGCAGTTGCTCACTGAGCCTTTCAATCGTCGATCTGTCCAGGGGTCTCGTTACGCGAGGAAGAGTGAAGTTGGCGAGCTGTTTCAGTTGTGAGTGAAAGGAAGAAAGTTGGAAGTCAGCGAGTTGTGTTGGAGGGAAGAGGTTATAAGAAGGTATAAGTACTTAAGTATGTAGCAGGGAGTGCCAAGCGGACTTAAGGTAGCGTGAAATTCCGACTTAGTAACTCGTAAAACAGAGTACCCGGAACTCTTTCAGCCCAACGAGCCCGTGTGGTACCTATGCGATATTCGCAGGACGAGTGATTTGCGGTCGCAATCGGGTAGAGCATATACAGAGTAGTACAGGCAGTCCAGCTAGGACATATGGTGGGGACAATGACTACAAAGCACTCAGGGAATGCATGGAGGTGCCTACTCAGGTGTGTATATTGATGTAGGCGGAACAGAATACACAGACATTCCAAACCATCGTCATACTGCATGTGGCGGCTGCCCGCGCTTATTCGCACAGGTACTGTTGCGTGTCACGGCGGCATTCCCCACATTCTCAACTCCAAGCCAATCAATACCATAACATTTAACGGCTCTTGGGCACATTATCTACCACTGATAAGTTCGTAACCATATACGATCGTTTGCGGGGCTCATCGTGAGTGCTTGTTCTATTGTCCGCAGCTTGTAGTTGTCTCATTTCGGGCCCTCATCAGCATGGCTGGCAAGAGACAGGTAAGGTCTACCACCAGAGCTCACACAAACTAAGCTGACGAAACCATAGGAGATGGTCCAAGTCGGCATGTCTACTCACTTTATCCTTGGCTTTATATCGCTAACGCAGCCTTGTTACAGACCGTTCCGAGTAATTGACCTCCACTCTGTCCCGTGCCTAAGCTCCTTTGAGCTTTGGTGTCGAATATGTACTGAGTCCTGCAATACACCAGTTCGATCTCGCCCTTTTGGAGAGGAAGATCCCCCGCCGCATCAACGACGTCTTTACCCGAGTCGAGGTACGGAACGCTCGTCTTGCGGCACACTTTGGCCATAGTTGATGAGAGATATTCAGGCCTCGAGATTCCCCATCCAAGGTCGTGGGCGCTTCGTATTCCCATGCCGACATACTGAAGCTAGAGTCGCTGTAATTCTATACGCTATCATCTTGATATGGCGGTAACTGATCATAGGTCAGTTCGGTTCGACCCAACACACCTCCGCCTACGGCATCTCCACCTGTAGCCTACACTACAAACTCAAATGCGACACGAAAACCAGGAAAGCACTATACTGACTTTATGTCTCAAACAGACGATGATTGGGATGCAGATCTTGCCGAGGAATCGACAGACGATATATTAGATGGCAAGTTTAGGCCGCCCAAGTCGATAGAATACCGCCCACATAGAGGAAATTGGCTGGTTGGCAATGGCAAATCCCCCAGCGCGGTCGAATCTCGTGGTCCGTCATATCCGAATCCCCGAAAGAGAGGCAGTCAGGGATTAAAGCCACAGTTTGAAGGACTTGTTAAAGGTGAGATTGCACCTCATACTGTCTAGTATTTTCTTTGCCTGCTGTGCAAAGGTCCAAGCTGAAGTGTATTTAACCAAGACCCGGGCAACTCTTTGCACATGATATATCATCCTACACTCTCTGTAGACATACACACACCCGCTGAGATAGAACGCTTAAACGCCAGAATATCTCGAATTAACAAATTTAAAAAAATCCTGCAGGCCAGCACCGTTGACTTACCCGAGTTGCGTAAGATATCATGGAATGGCATCCCGGAGGAACTTCGACCCATGGCTTGGCAACTGTTATTGGGCTACCTTCCTACAAACGCCGATAGACGTGTGAGTGCACTAGAACGTAAAAGAAAGGAATTCATAGACGGCGTGAAACAAGCATTCTCCAGAGGATCCGATTCACTCGACCAGACGATATGGCACCAAATATCAATTGACGTTCCTCGGACTAACCCTCATCTTGCCCTATATGGATTTGAGGCGACGCAAAGGTCACTTGAACGAATCTTATACGTCTGGGCAATTCGTCATCCTGCAAGTGGGTATGTGCAGGGAATAAACGATTTGGTGACGCCTTTTTTCCAGGTCTTCCTATCATCGTATATAGGTATGTTTTTCAGCCTTGTAATCGGTGTATTTCAATAATGAGCTGAGTTAAGCTTTTAGATGGCGATGTGGAAATATTTGATCCAGGAACCTTACCAAAAGATGTTTTGGATGTTGTTGAAGCAGATTCATTTTGGTGCCTGACAAAGCTGCTAGACGGAATACAAGACAACTACATCCACACACAACCTGGTATTCAGCGGCAAGTAGTTGCACTTCGGGAGCTAGTATCGAGGATAGACGTTGGGTTGGCAACTCATCTTGCAGACAACGGGGTAGAATTCATACAGTTCAGCTTTCGGTGGATGAATTGCATGCTCATGCGGGAGTTGAGCGTGAAGAATACAATTAGGATGTGGGATACCTACATGGTATGGGCCTTTCACGATTTGTGCCATGTGTAATCGACTGATATGTATAGGCCGAGGGCACATCAGGATTTTCTGAGTTCCACCTTTACGTTTGTGCGGCATTTTTGGTCAAATGGTCAGATCAGCTTCAGAGGATGGACTTTCAGGTACATTTTATCTGCATAACGGAAGACAGCGCTAATATGCATTCAGGAAACCATGATGTTCTTGCAGGCGTTACCAACGCAAAATTGGAGTGAGAAAGATATGGAAATACTGCTTAGTGAGGCGTATGTAAACTGTTTTATAGAGTTTTCATTGCTGTAGTACTAACAATTGGCTCAGGTTTCTCTGGAAGAGTTTGTTTCATAACTCTGGAGCCCACTTACGACAAAGTATCACACCAGCGTCCTCAGGCATACTAAACCTAAATCTATAACATAGTGCTTCCATAAAATAGCCGTGTAATATTCCTCGCCGTCGGTTAGAACAAGGGCGATGTGATGGACTCCGACTTTCACTTGATCTTGGGGAAACACCGGAAATGTCTCAGCGACTGTCTATGCATAGCTGTACAAGATTTTTGATCATTACACATCGCTGCAGCCGCATTCACTACCTCCTCAGTGGTTTACCTAACTTGTTGTTCATGTTGATCTCTATATTCTTCAAGATCTCCGGGTGACGATGGGTCGACGGCAGGAAACCAATCCCCACTGCCCTACGAATGGCCTTTGCTATCCTCCTCTGGTTTACCAGTCTCAGTCCCGTTTCTCGCGAATGCATAATCCTCCCCATGGAGGTCACATAGTCGGACAACAAATTGTAGTTCTGCGTGCCTGGGATCAGTCTCATTTCCTACCATTTCACCTAACATCTTACCTTGTACTGTGTAATCGGGTTGATCCCTAAAACATCGAATGCATCCTTGACGGGACGTCGGTTACTCCTACGAGCCCGTAGCTCTTCCATAGTGAGATCATTGGGAGCGTACACGTCACCCGGCTGGAATCGAAACAGTGAATTATTGAGTTCTTGCTGAGTAAATTCTTCAGTTGATGCTGCGGGACTAGAGGAATTGACGGTCGTAGAAGTCGCTGCTGAAGGGGAATGTGGAAGCCGAGAGGTAAGGACATCCATTACGCTGCGAGCGCGACTGCGATCATCATCAGGCTTACTGGATTCAAACTGGCGAATATTGGGCGACGCAGCATCAGAATCCGTTGAAACATCGCCGCCATTAATGAGTGTGCGCTTAGAATTGAATGAACGAAGTGAGGGCCGGTGGGACAATAGCAACATCCGTAGCGTGGTATGGAGTCGAGGCGGCATGGTGATAGATCTTGATGCAGAAGCCTCGAAACGGAGGTTTGGGAGTCTCGAACCACTACTGGCGTAGCAGTCTGGTCTAATTTCTGGGTTTTTGGGGAGGTGTTTTAACAACGTGCTAGGAGAGAACCCTTAATAGCTCAATCACCAAGACTTTTGCCACATGACTGTAGCTTAAGACACTCGTCGTTGAGTATCTTAACTTTTCCTTTGAACTGGTTCCCGATACCCTGAAACGCTTCTCTAGCTTCTTTGATTATGTTTTTGTCTTGTTGTAAGACGTTAGCGCTAGTGCTTACTTCCCAGAACTGCATCCTGTAGTGGTATATGTGTTCCTACATCAGCAAAATGTAAAACGGTCCGGAAACTATATGCAAACCTCCCAGGCACTCCGGTCAACCTCACCAGTGCTCCCAGGCCGTCCTGAAGCTAAACGAAGTGCTCTCAAATGCTCCAAGAGCATGCCTAGGTGCTCCTGAAAGCTCCTACAGTTTTAGAGATGCATTCAGGATGGTAGATAGTCAAATTTCGGAGCTGCTGAGACCTCGGCGCAGGTCTCCCGGAGCACCTTAAACTTGGTACTGTATTCTCCCGGTGGTTCGTAGAGTCCTATAACCACAAGCCATTTCGTCTATTATAGATGTCTCGTTTAGACATTTGTGTTTCACAATTACAAGATTTGCTACATCATAATATGGCATGTATTCTCTATCAATGTCAATCTATATATGTACATACGATCGATCTGGCTGCAGAGGGCACTCTAGCGCGCATAGAAATGGTGATCGAGCTAACTTATAGATGCACTTGGAGGTCGTAATCGTGCAAATATGGAGGTGCACTTGGAGACGGTGCAGGCTGCATTTGGAGATGGCAATCGACTGAACTTAGAGACACACTCAGAGGCCGTGATTGAGTGAACCTGGAGGGGAATTTGGAGGCGGTGATTGGGTGCTTAGAAGACTAGGTGCATATTTCACTTTGTCGGGATCTGCAAGCGGGAATAGGTTCACAGGGCACTGGAAGTTACACTGTAATGTGTCGAGGAAGATATCAAATTCCATTGCTCCGCTGTAGTACCGTTCGGGATGGGTGATATCGAAGGTTTCGGTTTTCATTGTTTCTTGTTGAATTGACTCTCTGTGGTATTCCCGGCTCACTTCCATCAGTTTGGCATTCTGCACACATAGTTAGGTAATCTGTCGGATGCCATTGTTGAGCATATCTCACTGTTCCTCAATGATCTTTTGCATGGCCATGATCTCAGATTGTATAGTTGACTTGGGTTCAGGCTTGTTTGGCTTGTTGCCCAGACCGTTACTCAGGCAATCATCCATGTCAGAAGTATTACTTTCTTCACTATGATCACCAGTATGGTAGATTTTATCCTCTGGAAGTAACAAACCCAATCAGGTGAAAATAGGAGTTACACAGCCAAGATTAGATTGTAGGTTTTCTGTACTGGAACATGTACTACCCAAGGGCAATTGACCTCTGGTAGCTTTCTTAGAAGACATATGAGAAGATGGAAGGTGAATTGCCAAGTAGATTGTTCAGTTCTGTCAGTTGTTTATTTGTTAGTACAGTTTTTGATTGTAGGGGTAAAACTGAGAGATTCCCCTATATGAAATGTATCCAATAACTGAAAACTAAAATATAGTGAAATGACAGACTTGCTAATCCTTCAATGTAGATATATGGGATAAAGATAAATTTCATCCTGAAAATGTAAATCAGTCAGCAGCAAAATGTAAATCGGTCCAGGAGCAACACGCAATCCTCCCAGACACTCCAGGTGACCTTACCAGTGCTTCTAAGGACTTCTAGATGCTTCCAGACCCCCCTGGAGCTAAGCAAAGTGCTCTCAGACTCTGCAAGAACATTTTCAGGTGCTTCTGAAAGGACCTGCAGTTATGGAGGGGCATTCAGTATGCTCTGAGATTTGACTTATAGAATAGTGAAATTTTGAAGCACCTGGAACCTTTGCGTAGATCTGCGGGAGACTTCGAGAGAGGCTGAAACAGCTGCGCAGCTCTGTAGAGTACTTCAAGAGCAGCTGAGATCGCTGCACACCTCTGCGGGAGACTTGGTGCTGTATTCTAACAGCAGTGGGTCTTACATAACTACATGGCATTTGGTCTTTGTTATAGTCACATAATTCAATACATCATAAAATGGCATGCATTATTTCCCTCTCTCTGTATATATACATACGGTCAATCAGACCGCACATGGTTCCTGAACATAATTGCCGGAGCACCTGTACATGCCCATTAAGGATGGAGCTAGACAGCAGAGAGCCCACCATCAACACTCAGTCCCACCTCTCGTGACATCCAAATGGAATTCATGAGAAACAGCAGTTCTGGTTTGAAGAGCATAGGAATCAGATGAGAAGATATGATACTACCCAGCATTGATGATCCATGCAATTGCTTGGATCTACAAAATCTCAGGAAGTGCGAGTGAGACCAAAAGTTGGGAAAGATAGATTGTGTATTTTGATTGTATGATATGATGAGATGGAAATGGAAATGAGATGATGTTAATCTACTCCTGGGTCTGTGGAATATATACTCCCCGTCACTCAATTCACTACCATTACCCCTGTATCACCGTGCACATCAGCAAACAGTGAAATTGGTTTCCGAAAATGGACCCCACATACCCATCCTTTTCCACATTCTCCACAAATAATCCCAGTGACTTATTTGCAATCTTCCAGCATGCTTCGAAGTGTTCAATAATGTGAAAGCATCATCATGACATCTCAAAACCGTGTTTAGTCATTTAAGCTACTTTATTGCACTTGTTTCTTTCACGTTGGTCCTCTAGATGTTAATCATTTTGATGGTTTTTTAAACTGTTCCATTGATTTCAAGAATGTTCTTTACTATTTAATTCTTTGAGACATCACTTATACACAAGCTTGCACAACTCCTATTACAAAAATTAAGACACCCAGAGTAAACACTAATCAGATTTCTATATATCACTACAATAATTACATCAAGCATGGAGTCGAATAATCTACATGTAATAAAAATTAAAAGCATTCTGGTCAATCTTGTGGTTCAAATACCACCGCAAGCTACATCAGTACAATGTAAATCGGTCCGGAAGCCACATGCAAACCTCCCAGACTCTCCAGTAGCCCTTACCAGTGCTTCTAAGTACTTTCAGATGTTCCCAGGCCCCCCTGGAGCTTCGCACAGTGCTCCCAGACTCTGCAAGAGTATTCTCAGGTGCTCCTGAAAGCACCTGAAGTTATGGAGGTGCATTTAGGATGCTCCGAAATTGGACTATTAGGATAGTCAAAGTTTGGAGCTGCTGCGACCTCTGGGCAGGTCTGCAGGAAACATCAAGAGCAGCTGAGACCTCTTTGCAAGCTCTTCGGGGGACTTGGTGCCATATTCTCACAACAGTGAATTTTAGAGTTCTGTAACCACAAGGTATTTCGTTAATCATATTCGTCTTTGTTACAGTCACACGATTCGCCACTGTTAGGGGTTCTCTCCTAATAGCGGTAATGATACATGTGATCGCAGCAAGTACTCTTGACTACCATTCGGAAGTGGATACCATTGGTCATTGGAGCAAAACACCTTCTTGCGAAACGAAAACATG
>Ga0307514_10000230_pt1 | contig 146578 bp, 129 predicted proteins | sample 16_EM_MG_FD_203088 | JGI IMG/M metagenome (GOLD analysis project Ga0307514, IMG submission 203088) | Populus trichocarpa ectomycorrhiza microbial communities from riparian zone in the Pacific Northwest, United States - 16_EM | ecosystem: Host-associated > Plants > Roots > Unclassified...
TTGACGCTCTGTTGACGCTCTGTTGACGCTCTGTTGACGCTCTGTTGACGCTCTGTTGACGCTCTGTTGACGCTCTGTTGACGCTCTGTTGACGCTCTGTTGACGCTCTATTGACGCTCTATTGACGCTCTGTTGACACTTTGTTGACGCTCTGTTGATGCTCATTTTTAGGTGTAGTGACATTGCCATTAACGATATTGCTAGTGTTAACAACGGTTCCGCTTTTAGACCTGGCCGGTTTTATAGGTCTGCGTGGGAATGGCCTAACCCCATCAAAAATCGACGATTTTTTAATCGAACCATCACATTGAGGCCACAAATATTGATCAGCGAGTTTAGTGTTTGGTATGTAAGCTATGCAGCTCTGCACGGCACATCTTTTGGCCATCTCCGGTTTTTGATATCTTCAAATCTCAGCAAACGGTAGCCCAAAAACCTGGTTTTGGTCCCAAAAATGACAATAATTTGAAGCAGCTTGCTGAGTTTTGAAGATATCAAAAATCGGAGACCACCAAAAGATGCGGCATCTGACGCTGCATATTTTATATACCAAATACTAAATTTTCCAATGAATATTCACGGACTTAATTGCAGGAACTGTTTGGAACAAACCCGGACCAAACCGGCCAGTTTCCGGTTTTCTTGGAACCGCTATATTAGAAACAGTCCGAAAACAAACTGTGGCTAATACTATATATTGCTGATATATGTTGCCAATACTTCGATTATTGGTAAAAGCTGTAGCAAAGCCCTTGGATTATACTAGATGCAACACCCGAAATCATTGACGCTCTGTTGACCCTCATTGTTAGGTGCAGCGACATCGACATTAACCATATTGCCTATAAAGATGGCCAATACTTCGATTATGTGTAGAAGCCATAGTACAGCCCTTGCATTATACAAGATTCAGCACCAAAAATCATTAATGCTCTGTTGACACTGTGTTGATGCTCTGTTGATGCTCTGTTGACGGTCTGTTGACGCTCTGTTGATGCTCTGTTGACGCATTGTTGATGCTCAGTTGACACTCTGTTGACGCTCTGTTGACACTCTGTTGATGCTCTGTCGACGCTCAAGTTGAGGTGTAGCAAAATGGACAATAACCATATTGCCCATACAGGTGGCCAATGCTTTGATCATGAGTAAATGCCATCGCACATCCCTTGGAGTATACAAGATGCAAACCTAAAATCGTTGACACTCTGTTGACGCTCTTTGACACTCTGCTGACGCTCTGTTGACGCTCTGTTGACGCTCTGTTGACGCTCTGTAGACGCTCATTTTCAGGTTGTAGCAACATCGACAGTAACTATAATGTCCATAAAGATCGCCATTACTTCGGATATGGGTAAATATCATAGCACAGCCTTTGGATTATGGAAGATCTAACACCAAAAATCGTTGATGCTCCATTGACACTCCATTGACTCACTTTTAAAGCTCATTTTCTGAATGAGGCTGTGACCATGCCACTTTCACTTTTGCCTATAAAGGCTGCCAAAATGCGGATTATGCATTACTGTGAGCAAAGTGCTTCCCATTTAGCTTACTTACAAGAACACAAATCGTTGACGCTCTGTTGACGCTCATTTTCAGAATGGGGCTGTTACCATGTCACTTTCTCATTTGCCGTTAATGGTTGCCAATACATTGGCTATGGATACCAGCGAGCAAATCGCTACCCAATTAACTTACTTTCAACACCAAAAATTGTTGACACTGCATTGACCCTCATTTTCTGAATGGGGCTGTTACTGTGTCCCTCTCACTTTTGATTATAAAGGCTGCCAATAAGTTGGTTATCGATAACAGCGAGCAAATCGCTACCCAATTAACTTACTTACAAGGCCAATAATCCTTGACACTCCATTGACCCTCATGTTCTGAATGGGGCTGTTACTGTGTCACTGTCTCTTTCGCCTATAAAGTCTGCCAATACGTTGTTTATGCATAACAGCAAGCAAATTACTTCCCAATTAACTTACTTACAACACCAAAAATCATTGACACTCCGTTGACTCTCATTTTCAGCGTGGGGCTGTAACTGTGTTGCTTTTTCTTTTGCCTATCATGGCTGCCAATACATTTGTTATGAATAACAGCAAGAAAACTGCTTTCCAATTAAGTTACCTACAAGACTAAAAATTATTGACGCTCCGTTGACGCTCACCATAAACATGTCCTAACTGTTGTTGTAAGGTCAACAATTTTGTACAAATAATCATATAGTCATTATTGATAGGCAATAAATCATTTGTATGAATACACAGTTGCATCCAAAAGCTTTGTGCCATCTCAATTTCTGATCCACTGATATACCTGTTCTCTGAACGATTGATCATGTAGCGCTGTCACATATCAGTGCTTTCAGCTGGCAATTTATCACATGTAGATCTATACACTAATTTTTCATTAATATAGTCCAACTTCCTCACTTCGCCTGATCCAGTTCCTTTTCCTCGATTTCCATGACCTACCATAACGAATTTCAAAAATGTTGACCATTTGCACCAGGTCTGAATACAGAGTGATGTAGTTGGATGTGTGGATGAATGCCACATGATGGTAGTCATTCATACAGATTCGCGTTGCTCATTGACCACTCCTTCTATGACTCGTATGCCATCAATGACTTAAATTTTGTTAGGAAATTTTGTCTCCAATTTGGATTGCGTGATCTCACATATCTGTGAAAGGCAGCATGATATCACGTTGATCAGTCGTCAAACAACTTGATTTGGAGTCTAGAACTTTTGCATAGCCCATATGACCCTTGCACATGCGCAGATGAATTATCATGTCTCACAATCTGGTCACTGAAATCAAAAAAATTCGGACATGTAGCAATATAGGCACACCAATTCATTTCCCCGAGATATGTCGTCAATAATCCCAATTTGCGCAGCTAGTATATAGCTGACACATGAGCCAGTACAATTACTTCATCAGAATATAATTGCTTTATGGTAATAAGCCAGGAAGGCAATATGCAGGCGTAAAAGCTGACGTGTTTAACAGGCTGCAATTTGTTAATCAGTAATCAATTGGGTACCATGTTGGGTACGAGAGACGATATGCATATGTGAGACCGTTATTGCCCAGATGCTAGTCTCACTTGGCTACTTTCTGCTCATGAAGTTCCTTGGGGCATCGCGATTCTGCCCTGACACTATCATGTATCTCCATCAGCTCTCTAAATGTTGTCAGCGCAGTAGCAAGTGCAAACTGATCCATTTGGGACATAATGACTGCCTTAACTGTGAATGTGGCTGTTCTGTACATCTAATCTTACTCATGATGCAAGAGAAAAAATCGTTCACACTCAACTTTAGGATGTTGCTGGGAGCATGTCTCTGCTTGTTTTGATTATAAAGGCAGCCAATAAAACAAATTAAGGCAATGATATACCATAGTTAATATTTTGCACTGGATAGTAGGATATCTGAATGCGACCATAAATAGAAAAAGCCGAAAACTAGAACCAGAGAATGGAACCGATGGGTCTAGCCAAACGCGGCAAAACTTGTGGGTTGACAGGTAGGGGTACGGGTTTGACCTGCCAAGAAGCAGTGGGTCGGGGTTTTGGATAGTTCTGGAACCGAACCGAACTGTTTTTCCGGTCCAAATCCAGACCGCTGGTGGGTTACCCGAACCTGCTGCTAACACTAGTACAAAGAAATATATGTGGAGCGGGTAATTGACCAACAATGGAGATGCACCTAACAACTAAGATTAAAAGAGATTGGATATGTGTTGGAATGTTATCCATTGGAGGTGGCTGATCAGAACAGAGATGTGATGAGAGATCAGACTGTACTTGGTGGTTATTTAGCAATCATGGCATGGTGTAATGGCATATACCTGTGTATGGCCTCACCTGAAGGTATCCAAGTAAATCCGGCTGCAAACAAGGATGTAAATACTGTAGAGGGGTATAATGGTAGGATTATTGAGAAAGATCTAAGGTCTGTTGTGTGCCAAGTATATACACATCAGGAATAAGTTATTCTCTTATGTGTAATCTACCATAGACCATATAGCCTACAGTAACCTGCTGTAACACCGATAACGCCAAATAATACAAACTACCCCAGAGCTATTCCCTGTAACCCTTGATAATACACCAGTAAGTTACTGATAATATACCTGTAATTTACAGATAGAACGATGGAATTATTACTGTAATTCAACTGTACTACATGTATTGCACACTGCAACTCATGGATTTTACTACAGATTGATTACAGTTTCTCATTCATTTGCTACTTACATTTCCTTTCGCATCTGTACCTGCACTCTTTTAACTCTGACATGCTTGGTTGGAGAACTCTGACAAGGACAAGCACAACTCTCATGACTCCGACCAGCTTGCTCCTACAACTGTGCCATGCTCACTCTCACAACACTGACATACTCACTTTTAAAGCTCAGACATGATTTGTCTTACCGCTCTCACATGCTCACTCTTACCTCTCTGCCAATCCGGCTTCGATGGGAGTGAGCTGTTACCTGTGGAATGGTCAGTCTCACCTCTCCGGCAATCTGGCTTCGTTGGGAGCAGGCTGGTAGCAGTGGATCTTGCTTCCCTGGTAGTGGTGAAACTGGCTTTGGTGGGAGCAAGCTGGTTGCAGTGGAATGCTCACTCTCATCTGTCTGACATTCTGGCTTTGCTGGGAGCAGGCTGGTAGTGGTGGATCTGGCTTCGCTGGTAGCGGTCAAACTGGCTTTGCTGGGAGCAAGCTGGTAGCGGTGGAATGCTCACTCTCACCTCTCTGATAATCTGGCTTCACTGGGAACAAGCTGGTAGTGGTGGATCTGGCTTTGCTGGTAGGGGTGAAACTGGCTTTTCTTGGAGCAAGCTGGTAGCAGTGGAATGGGCTTTGCTGGTAGTAGTAAATGTGGACTCATCGAAAGTATGCTGCTGGGGTGGATGTTGCCTTGTTGGTAGCAGAGAATCTGGATTCGCTATGAGCTGGCAAGAAGCTATGCATCTGACTTCGCTGGGAGCAAGCTGGTAGCAGTGGATATAGCTTCGCTGGTAGCTCAGTATCTTGATTTGCTATAAGATGGCAACAAGCTTTCCATCTGACTTAGCTTCCACAACTCTGACATACTTCGTTTTACCACTTTGATATGCTCACTCTTACCTCTCTAACAATGTCGCTTTGGTGGGAGCAAGCTGGTAGCGGTGAATCCAGCTTCGCTGATTGGGGTGAAACTGGCTTTGCTGGCAGCAGTGGATCTGGCTGCATTGGGTGTGGTGAATCTGGCTTTGCTGAGAGTCTGAACAGGTGTATTACATACAGCTTATGGAGGAATGATCGAAGCATAAAATACCCCATGGTGGTAATGGGGATGCTGGTGATGGTGATGGTGGTGATGGTGATTGTGGTGGAGGTGATGATTGATAAAAGGGGGTTGATAGAATGCATGCAGTATGAGAAATATGCTTCATTCTGTAATTCAACATTACACAACGTGACACTCACACACTATTTCCATCACACCTTTCCAATCGACAAAGTACATAATAGGCTGTCATATTCTATAGTAAGTATCCGTAATAAACTGCTAACAGAGATATTATATCTCCGTTACAGTTGCATGGAGGCTTTTCATCACGCCATTGCCATTACCCAGCTCTGGGTTACTTACTGCTATTACATCATCCCTATTTGTAGGTGTAGGCCACCTACCCTGTGCAAGCCAGTACAACAGAAAAGAAAGAATGGGAAACACAGAGGGCATGAATTGTCCTATGTACAGAATTATGTGAAACCATATGTTCCACTACTAATAGGTAATGATGTGGGGGATCTTTCAGCAGATCTGATGCATGGGTAACCTCAATCTCCACTGAACTGTATTCTGGAGGGGGTAAAATCCTGTGCTCATGCCATTTCAACCAGGCTGATTTCCTATCAAGTTTCAATGTATGGAGAAGAGATGAGAAGAGAAGAGAGAAACTGAAAAAAGAAATGCTAAATTGATTTCTTTCCTCCATTTCAATGTTTGGCCAATCGATTGACCCAGAATCTCAGCTCTTGCGTCTTCAACCACAATCCCCCCTGCTGATTGTGTCTGAAGTCATGCAGCATCGGACATGCCATCCAGTACAGTACTTGTAGCTCATTCAATCTAATTTCAGAGCTCTGTTGGAATCACAAGATTATTAGAATATCTGCATATTGCTCCACATTGCTTGGAGCTTCTGCTGCTAGCAGTGGTTAATACTTGCAATCATATATTTCAATGATGTTGTCTCATCTCATTTGTTACCAGGTAGAAACTGACCTTTGTTAAAGATGGTTTTCCCCACAAAGTTCATGTGTGCCTGTACTCTGTTGGGCCTTTTGGCAGTGCATCCACACACTCTGTGGAATGCATTGTACAGCAAAGAATCATGAGTAGTTTGCATGAACATGGTAATCATCTGTGGAAGTCTGCTTTGGTGACCATCTGGTGTACTTTATATATGTGTTATTAATAGGTGAATTCAGTCAATGCTTGCTCACCTTTGTAGACTGGCCATCGACGTATTGATCGATTTCTCATTATGTATCTTGGTAGGCTTTCTTCTGGTGGGTGGTTGATTTGCCACTATGACATGACGAATCTGGTATGGTTATCTCTTTCACTTTAAAATTTGTTGCTACATTGATCATGATCACCAAAAATGATTCTCCATTGCCATTGTGTGCTTGGTAGCAGTGGAATCTGAATTTCTCTGTGATTGGATCTATAATTTTGTTCACAGTTTGCTTGATTGGCAGATGATCATGTTTCCACTGTGGTTGTCCTCCTACATTGCTCTCTATCCAGTCAGTAACCTGCTATGCACAACCTTGTGACTCAATATCAAATGAGACATCCCAATGCAGTCATCCTCAACTGTATTACAACAGCGCAATGTTGGGACACTATCTGCCGGGTGACATACTGTTATATAAGATATCCCAATATGGTCAATCGCAACCTTATTGCAAAGATGCCTCATCTTGACTTTGGCCAATGATATGTGCTTTTCCTCCTGGCATTGTTATAGCAGTTGGTTCTGATATAATACTGGCTGGTCACCATTTGAAAGTTGTAGAATGCATCAATTGCATTTGCGACAGAAGTATATGATGAATTCATATCCAACACTGATGATGCACTGTAGGTGGTCATATTCACCATGATCATAGTGCTGTGCTTCTTGCAGAAAGTTGCTTTGTACATTTCATATGCTGATTTCGGGATCACCTTATTTGGCATTCGGTAAGGTCCCAGTAAGCCCCTTCTCACTGACAGTCATTTGGATGATGGCTTAAGTGTCTTCTTAGGCAACAATCGGTTCTAGAGATTTCAGTTTGCCGTCCAGGCAGCATCTTGGTCAGTTTCTAGATACAGTAGCACTAGTCAGAATGCATGTATTGCATTCCTGTGTAAAGTCTTTGGGATGTGATATTTGTCATGGTAATACTGTAATTAGCTGTTCTTTGTAGCTGTCACAACTGAGTCTCACGACGCCATTTGGTTAGACTATAACCTATTCTCGGGGTTGATTTTAGCTCTCCTTCAGAAACACTTTGGCAACCTCATGGTGGATATTTTTGCTCACTTTGGGAAATGGTTCTGTAGTTATCCTGTAGTTATTCAGTATCTCCATTGGAATTAATTAGCTATTCACATTTGGAATCATTCATCATAGATGACGCTCATTTCACATCATCCCTCGGAGGTATCTGTAGAGGTTTACTGGATGTCTGATGTATGCATGGTAATAGTATTGGCTTGGATTGTGCGGTTTGCTCACAGGCTTTCTCTGGGTGTGCTTTTCAATTCATTTGTGGGTGTATCTGCCATCACTTAATTATGTGTACATATGGTTGTTTTCTGAGTCCACTAGTCAATATATTGGCAGGTGCACTTGCCATCACTAGACTCGGCTGACTTATCAGCATTTTCTGAGTCCACTAGTTGATTCATGTGGAGATTCACTGGCTGTGGCTAGCTTTGTCAATTGGTCAATGTGTCTTACAGTGTATTATTCTTGCACTTCCTGTACAGTAATATGTTGCGGTAGTAGTTGTTTGAGATTCCAATTTGGTCATCCCTCTCTGTTGATAGTTATAGCGCTGTTGGTGGCTAATCTAATGTGGCTTGTTAGGGAACAATGATTGACAGGGATTCATTTGGTTTTCAATTTGCTATTGTCCAATGTAAGTGAAGTTGTGATGCTCAGGATTGCTAAGTGTGAGTCAGAATTGAATTCTAGACTATTCACAGTAATGTAGATTTACAGCAGATAGGGCATTGTATTCAGTATTGTGTTCAGCATTGTATTAGGTATTGTATGCAGCATTGTAAGATCTCTTATAAGGCTGTTTGATTTGGCGTCATGTAATGGTGTACGTAATTATACTCAGTGGAATCCTGCCGTCTGGAAATTGTTTATTAGCATCATTTTACATATTCGCTTGTCTTGTCAGATGTTATTGGAAGTGGGTATGTTTGAGAGGATCGAATTTGATATGACTTCATGCATCATTGGTATTGTGAAAAATCAGTTAACATTCATTTCCAAGTATCTTCAGGATGGGCATTTTGGTACTTCTAAGTCCAATTCCCATCATCTGCAAAATACCTCTGGTCTATTATATCTTGCCTAGGCTTTCAATAGTTGTTTAGAAGTGGCGAATCTTAGTGTGCTCCACTACTGTGGATTGTCATTCATTTGCAGGGAAGATCTCGGATCTGAAGACAGAAATCTATTCTTACAACTCAGAGTCTGCTGCATTCATGTTAGCAATCAGAATCAAGGACAGAGTGGAAGCAGTTGATGGGAACATTTAGAAGGCCTTGTTATTAACAGTTTGCCCACAAAGAAGACAACCACTCCCATCCAGTCTATCTTTTCATCAGTGGGCAAGCCTATTGCAGGTAATCCAGCATCTCGTTTGAGGGGATTATCTGTGAGAAGTACTGCTGCAGCCCTCTACTCATCACATCCACCATACTGCTTCCATCTGGGTTCTTACCTGTTGATCGCAAACATGTGCCTTCTAAAGTGGTTACCAGCAACCCTTTGCATTCCGCAATCAGTAGGGTTAATGATGTAACCACTTCATTGCAAGCCAGAAAATCGTCAAATGCGATTGTTCTGACTGTCAGCATATGCAGACTGTACCCTCAATGCTGGTCATCGATGTTATCATGTTTAGCTTCTGAGGCCTGAAAAGACACTGCCATAGTTCTCAGTGTCATTTCCTCCACTCCACTCGCATTTGCTGATTGCAGGGAGTCAATTGATGGTAAGCATGGTCCCTGTCACAATATTGTTTCTGGAACCAGTGTAAACCAAATACTAAATGTTATACCAGCATTGGCATCTCAAGTATACCTGATCTATCTACAGGAGTGAGATAGTCCATGTACTGGACTGTGATTTGAATATTCTTGCTGTTGTTCCCAAATTGCATTACTCCTCCATTTAGACCAAAGATGGTGATAATACCTCAGTGATAGGAACAGGTCCTTGTAATCCACTTGTGGTCTCGGTTGGAACGGGAACCCAGTCCCTGGTCTGTGTTAGGAACCACAATGGGAACTGAACTGGGCGATTAGGGGCAGGTTGTTAGGCAGACCGAATTGACAACCAGTGGTTTTGGGCTGATTTGGATCTGGAAAACAGTTCCATTTCGCGGTTCCTACAATCGTGACTGCAACTATGTTTTCGAGTTCTTATTGAATCAAGACATAGTCTATACATACAAGATGAAGTTTTATAAGCTCTTTCACCACCTGGTGTCCAAATTGCACTCCAATCAATATTCATTGAGTTGGTATGATATAACAATCAAAATCACACCCAACTCGTGGGTTTTCAACTGCTACTCAATGAATGTTGCTCAGATTCGGAATCGGAGACCAGCAGGTGAAAGAGCTCCTAAAACTGCATAATTCATATATACGTCATGTTATGATACAATCAGAACTCAAAACCTTTGTTGGAGTGAAAATGCTGCACTTGCAATGACCAAGTGTGCCAGTGTCAACAGGCCCAAAGGTGATGGTCCCAGTGTTTCATGTGGTAAGACCTGTTGCAATAGTTCAGTTCCAGTGTGAACCCTAACCCAGAACAATTGTAGTGGGTAGGAACTGTTGCTAACACCATATTTGCCTACTGCGTTGACATCCTGAATCACTTAAAAATTCTCAGTACCCTACAGATGCTGCCTGTACCACAGTAGGTATGAGTCAGTACATGATGGATGCCAGCATGTCTGCCACGTATTTGTAGTTGGTGAATAGTATGAGTTGAATTCTTTGTTTCTGTACCATATAGACATTGACTTATTATTTTTTCCGTTAGGCTCTTACTAATGGCTCTTGATTTCAGTTCGATTCAATGCGGTAATAGTGCATCCAGACTCACCATTAGTGTCTGTATTGCCTGTGGCTCCATTCCCAGGTCCATTGTGTCAAACAACACTTGCCACACTAGATTCTGTGAAGGTGATACTAGTTTTATACAGCCTGAATAGGGAAAGATTATTGATGTTTGATTTGTCGATTGCTGACCTTGTCAGTTATTACATCGCAGTTCAAAATCTTCAATATGGGAGGTGGGCTTCAAATTCTTCTAACACATGTGCTCTGAGATGTTACAATACTTATTGAAGCCATTGCGGTTGGTCTGGGGAACTGTGTGAGTTTCTGCCTATGAATGTACTTTATGCTATGCAATATCTTACCGCCATAAGTTCCCTTCACATTTACGAAAGATTCTGGATCAGTGCACATTGCTTGGGTAGACATTTGTGGTGGTACCTGTACCTCATTCATAGGCTGATCCCCATTCAGAATAAGGTGTGTTGTTCATATTTGTTATCCCTGCAGGCATGTATCCATTGGGTAGTTGATGCATTTGTGTGCCATTGAATGGTTCTGCAAGTAGGTTTCTTCGAGGTTGCTAGAGCTGTAAGTGTACATGCAAACTGAGAAAGCTGAACTTTGCCCAATCAGAAGAAATGTAGTCATAACTGTGCTGACTCTCAAATTGTCTCCCAACTTCACCATAGGTTATTTGAGCAATTTAGCATTCACAGGAATGGTCAATCTGTCGTTTAGAGTTTACCCACCAGATCATAGCATTCAATTGACCTGTGGAATTGTATTTGAACTTCATTAGGTCATTATTGGATGATCTGTCTTGTTGGCAGACTCGAATAGTCAAATCTGGTAAAAGTAATAATCTGTTGTGTTATGGCACAATATCTTGTGTGCCAATTGGTGTCTGCCATCCATACCACTGCGGTCAGCTGGCTCCATATTGTGATGGAATATAGAGGGCCTGGTGTCTTGCAGGTATCAGGCTTTGATATTTCAGTTGGGAGGCAGTATTCTCTCTGTTTGAGTCCATGATATTGCAACTCAGAAAAAGTAGCAAATCTCCTAAACTTGTAAACCCATGTACAAACAATATCCAATTATGGAAACAGCAATAATCATGTAGAGAGAATCGCCTGGGTATGGCCTAGTCTGAAAGTATATAAGTGAATACTGCTGCAATTGTGGATGTGAATATTGAAGAGGGGGATATATGTATGATTGAAACTAGAGATGGAAGGCTCATGGTGCACTGACTATATAGAACCGCTATTAAGTGGCCCTGGATCATATTCTACAATTACCCAATTTGAAGGGAGTTTACTAGTGTTACCAAGGGTTCCGGACCGCCACTTGGGGTCCGGGTCTTGATCGGAACCGAACCATGAAGCAATGCGTCGTCCGGATGAATAATACACCACAACTGGCAATTCGGGTACGGTTGGATGGACAGCTCCAAACACGTCCGAATTGGACGGGTTGTCAGCGCGTTGTCCAGCAGATCCGTCTGTACATTCATATAATGCTCTTGCTTTTGCTGTTCGATAGCTGTATGTGATCAATATTGCTCAACTAACATCCAATGATATGTTTTTAAACTCATTACAGGTTGCGACATTGGCTATTTTGTAATCAATGTTTTTCCTTTTGTGTGTTATATTTGGGAGTACCAAGGTGGTCAATAGTACTGTTATAAGTTCATACATCCTAGCGATGCCTTGATTACCCAATATTCAAGATCAAAAATTGTTGACACTCAGTTGACGCTCATTTTCGGAATGGGGCAATGACCGTGTCGCTTTCTTTTTCACCTCTCAAGGTAGTCATTACACTGATTGCGCCTAGCCACAACTAGATCACTTTGTATTCACCTGACTTATAAGACAAAACAGTGTTGAAGCGCGGTTGATGCTCATTTTAATGATTGGGTAACGGACAGCCCAGACATTGTTTTGCTTTTAAAGGCCGCCAATACATTGTATATGAAGTAATACCACAAACCTACACTTAGATAACCCAAGATGGAAAGGCAATCATCGAGAACGCTCGGTTGACGCACATATTCAGAATCAGACAGTGACCGTGTTGCTTGCTGTTTTGCCTATAAATGCTGCCAATACAATGGTTATGCTAAATAGCGATTGAATCACCTTACAATTACCATGCTTACAAGACCAAAAATTGTGGACACTCTGTTGATGCTGATTGTCAGAATGGGGCAGTGACGGTGTTGCTTGCTGTTTTGCGTATAAAGGCTGCCAATACAACAGTTATGCTAGATAGCAATTAAATTACTTCACAATTACCATACTTATAAAACCAAAAATCATGGACCCTGGGTTGACCCTCAATTTCAAGATGAAGAAGGGAGCGTGTCGCAACAATTGTTGCTTATCAAAGCGACCACTACTTCGATTATGCATAACCCTGACTAAATCAATTCTAATTACCAGACTTACATGACCTAAAATTGTTGACTCTGGATTGACGCTCATTTGCCACGGGCGTATCTGCGATATGCAATTAATTGATTTTGCATAGTCTATCAATCACATTGTTTTGGCAGCCTTTCTAGTGTTTTCATCGACTTTCTTCTTGATCACTACATTGTGCTTTAATAATACATATAAATATATCCTGTAAAATATACTTTACAGTGTCTGCTAATTGTAGATAATAATACACTCCAAAATCCTGTTCCTTTCGATCAATGGTCGTCATCACTTGCAGGTTCGCTGAATAGGCTACTGTGGCCTTCAAAATGGATGTTAGCTGCATTACCACACAGCAGATAGTGTACTAACCAGTGGATGTTTCTTCATCAGTCCACATATCTGGATCATAATCTGTATCGTGCTGGCTATCCTGGGCTTATGAATCAAGAGTAAATGATTCAGCACTGCGAAGTGATGTATGTGAATATGCATATCCGGCTAGCACTTCGACAATTCCGGAATGTTGAGCTCCGGCATTATTACTGGGCGGCACGGGTGGAGTTTCAGGCAGAGGTGGGGTTCTGGGCAGAGGTGGGGTTCAAGGCAGAGGTGGGGTTCTGGGCAGAGGTGGTGTTGTTTCTGGTGTCGTCTGTCTGCGTCATTCGGGTGACGGTGCACCTGTTCCTTTGCATCTCCAGCATGTCTGTGGATTCTGTGCAGTGCCATTTTGCGAAGGAAGGCATCTGTCAGTTTGATTCTGATAAAGCATCGCCGGGTGACTATCTATCACAGTCTTCACCTTGTTATGCCCCGGAAACTCAACACCCCACTTTTTCTCCTCTCAGACTTCAGCACGAGATTTCTTGATCAGATACGGCGTTTCCTCTATTGATGGCCGAGAAAATCCGCCTTTGGCCATTTTGGCCATCTTCAACTCCAGGCACATGTCAGACTGTTCCAGCTGTACACGACCTCTTTGACTTGCCATAGTAGCAGACATGTTGAAAACCTATAGGATATTAGTTGCTGCTTGTAACAATGAGATTTGGCTAGTACCTCAACCATATATGCATCCATAGCCTCCACTAAGGTGATTAAGGCATGTTTCGGCCACTCCCAGGGATGCTAATCAAGAAATTTGTACGCGAAAATCCCCGAACTGACAACACCATAATGTTCGAGCTTGGGGACTGTACGGACAAATGCCTTGGTCAAACATGGAGAGTTCCAGTTACAGGCAGCAATAAATTGGTTACGTAGCTCTCTACGTGTACCCACTGTACATTATAAAGTCATTTGACCCCCATTCAGCACGGTATGGACATTGTCACATCCAATTGCATGCTGCTTCTTCTTCTTGCTGCATCAAGTCTTACAGACAATTTTTAAATGTGCATCCTGGGACTTATGTTTGGTGACTGCATTGGCAGTGTTGCGGTGGACTAACTGGTGTCTGTGTTCTTGCTGTGTGAGATTGTGTAAAGTATCAGACAAAACGCTGGCCGTTCAGCTCGATTCAGATCTGTTCTCCCCAGGCTGAGGTGTCTGTGTATCCATGATTCAGTGGTGTGGAATAGGAGAGGAAGATGATAATGAAAAGCAGTGGGAAGTTCTGAGGGATATATACTTAGCTTCACGTGAGAATGGAAGAAGTAGTAGCCAAGTTGTATGTTATACTCAAGTTGAATCCTGCTGCGTATGGCTGCAAGTTGCAGGGGATTCCCACCGTCCAGAGACTCACAACAAGTTGGTCTGATGTTGTTCGTTTGTTTCCAGGAATAAATTGCCAAGTATGGCAGGTGAAACCGCATTGTTGTCTGACATTAATAGTATATTCTTCGAGGGAAAGGATGTCTGCTGATGTTTGTCACCAAAAATCCCCGGGATAATACATGAAACTGACACTAACAATCAAGTTATGTAGTATGGTTAGCCTAACTATTCCGGTTTTATTGACAGTCACAAGCCAGATTTGACTGTGTTCAAGATGATTTAACATACCAACCTTGGCATAGAAGACGCAGCTTTCCTCCATACTATCCATATCTTGCAACATCCAACATCTTGCTCAACAACAAAGTGAATACAAACTACAATGGTCAATTCTCAGAAAATGAACTTCTCACCACTTCTGGCTGGCAAATACCGCAAATCAACAAAGCATTCTGCATGACGACGTCATCAAGCGAATGAGGGCAAGAGCAGCTCAGAGTCAGAAAGAGTCTGATCCCTTGGTGCATTGCGCACCTTGCGATCAAAAAGAAGCTTGTGGCCGCGAAATGACAAGAAACACAATTCTTAAGCAATGAAAAGACAGAGAAATGGATCGCGGATTATGTTGGAGAGAGAAACCGCTGGTGCAATGCAGCGAGTTGAACATGCAGAGGCAGCGATTAGGCAGGAGCAGGAAGATACAGAGAAAGCTGAAAATGCAGGATTGACAACCAGAGAGCACAAAAAAATCTTTCATGAGATGATGGTTGCGGCTGGAGACAGTCTGAACAATATTGCAAGCTCCATTGATAGGGAGGATGGGGAAGAGGAGAATGAAGAAGAGACACAGCATGGCAAGCTGAGCCAAGATGAGCAACCCGGCTGGGTTATGGGCATAATATCCAACATCGTACCCCAGCGCATGGAGAGGTTTCGGCTGAAGAAGATGAATCTTGATGAATTGACACAACCAGGATGGGGGGATGCAGCCAATTACTTCGCTGTAAGAGATACGAAGTCCGGCACATCCGAATTGAGGGTTCCAGCAGTCGTTAAACCGCAAACCAATCAAGGTGTAGCCACACCTGCTCCCACAACATGTCGAGAGTGTATGCAGTATCTTGATATTGTCCCCAGAATATCGGAAATGCCACAAGAAACTTCTTGACCAGGAAGTAGTCATATCAGGATAGGTTGTGGGAAGCCCCTGTCGAACACAGGTATACCCAGTCTTGTGTCTGCCACGGAGACCAATTCATCACCTATGTTGAAAGCGAAACCTGTTGAGCCCGTAATCCTGGACCCCTGCATATAGCCTCCTCAGCTAATCACCGTATAGACATCCGACTTCAACGAACATATGGTGACAGCTCCGGCAGCAACGGAGGAATAGATAGGCTAATTGGCATTTTTGACGTCATATGTCGGTGAAAAGCAATTTATGTACTAATTTTGCTCTGTCAGCTTTTTCTTGATGTTAGTAAACAAATTGTGAGAGATGATAATTCAACTAGGCATGTGCAAGGGTCGAACACACCATGTGAAAGTTCTAGAATCCAAAACTGGTTGGAAGACGGCTAATCAGCTTGATTGTTGTTTGCTGATTAGTGTTAAGTGAGAAAGCACAAGCAAAATTAGTGACGACATATACTAACAAAATTTAACTGACCGATGTCATACGAGTCATGGAAAGAGTGGCCAGTGCTCAATACGAATCTGTCTGTATGATGACCGTCATGCGGTATTTATCCACGCATGCAACTGAATTACTCTTTGCACAGACCTGGTGCACATGGTTCGGATTGTTGAATTTGCTTATGGCAGTTTCTCATGGAAATCGAGGAGAAGGAGCTCGATGAGGAAAGGCAAGGCAGTGGAGCTATAATAATCAAAAATTAGTGAAACGATCTAAATGCCTTCAATTGGCAGCCGAAAGTGCAGGAATGTAATTGGGCCACATCATCTCTCACTCAGATAACGTGCATGGAGGTTGTCCAGAAATCGAGAGGCCACAAAGCTTCTGGATCCAAACAATGATATTGAGCAATGCAATACTGGATGTCAGTAATGAGTATACAATTCCTTGCATACAATAATTGAGTGTAGTAAGGCTGTTTATCAATTCCCCATTCTAAAATTAGCATCAATGGAGCGTCAACAATTTGGAGTCTTTCACATTTGACAATCAAAGGGCTGCATTGTCACATCACTCCAAAGTAAATGTATTGGTTGGTGTTGTTGCCCAAATGGCACAGGACACGCTTGTTGCCCTATCATAAGAATGAATGTCAACAGAGTGTCCACGATTATTAGTCTTATACATTTAACAATCAATGGGCTGCGTTGTCCGGTGACTCCAAAGTGAATGTCTTGGTTAGTGTCATAGCCGAAAAGGCAAATGACACGTTTGTTGCCCAATCCTAAAACTGAGTGTCACCAGAGCGTCAATGATTTTTAGTCTTACTCATTCGAAACTGAATGGGCTGCGTAGCTATCCTCTACCAATGTATATGTATTGGTCAGCATTATAGCAAAAATGGCAATCAACATGCTCGTTGCCCCTTCGAATAAATGAGCATCGACTGGGAGTCAATGATTGTTGGCTTTGCATCTCGAAAAACCCAATGGCTATATAGCAACATCAACCCATAATTGAACTACCGGCCACATTTCTACGCAAAATCCGTTGCGAAAACATTACTACTATGTCCTAACAATGAGTGTCAACGGAGTATCAACAATTGATGGCATTGCATCTCGGACAATGCTAGGGTTGTGCGGCGACAGTAACCAATAATCGCACTACTGGCTGCCTTTCAAGTCAACAGTGCTTACGACAACATCTTTAGCGTATGCTAGAAATGAGCGTCAACAGATCGTCAACAATTGTTGCCATTGCATCATGCAAAATCCTAGGGCTGTGAGGCGACCTTGAACCTTAATCGAACGATCGGCCACCTTTCAAGGCTAAAACGCTTCCGACAACATCGCTACCATGTCATAACAGTGAGCGTCAACCGAGCGTCCACGATTGTTGGCCTTGCATCATGGAAAATGACATCACTGTCCGGCGACATTAAGCCATAATCAAACTTTGGATCGCCTTTTTAGGCACAAATGCTTGCGACAACATTGCTACTGTGTCTTAAAACTGCTGGTCCACAGAGCGTCAACACAGCGTCAATGATGCATCAACACAGCGACAACAATGTATGGCCTTTCAACTGGCATAATCCAATGGATGTGCATCGACATCTACCCATAGTCACCATATTGGTCGCCTTTGTGAGCACAAATCCCACTAACAATTCCGCTGCCGCCTTGTCAAAATAAGTGTCAGCGGAGCAGCAACAGGGTTGTGGGGCTCAGTAAGCTTCACAGCATCGAAGTGCCACGGGCCATTTCTAATTGCCATTCCTAAGGGTCAGTCTTATCAATATGATCCTGTATACAACTTAACAACTATGCATGCAGTGTCTCACAGGTCTTAGTATTGTCTTGCATGTAGCTCAAGTGTCAATATTTAAGCACCAGAGTTTGACTCAAAAATAATGTCACTTTTGATAGTCTCTCAACTGGAATTACACAGTCTCCAACTTCCTACAGCCATATCAGATTCCCAAACTATAAATACCTCATTGCTGGAGGTTATGATATGTACCAAAAATGAATGAGTCTTTATTCGCGATTTGACCGACCTTACTTTTGTAAATTACATTCGATGCTTGGTGGGCTTGAATGAATCTGGGCTTGAAGCATCCTATTGCTTGGAATAATTCTAAACATGCGCCTTCATGGCACTTCTATTTGCACTGCGGAATTGAGGAGACCAGCAGCCCTGGCATCATATGTATTGTTTGTCATCAACTTCTTCGCCATCCATCAGAACATGGAACTGGGTCCATGGGGATACACTTGCTGGCAAATGCGCACATTGCAAAGTTCAACGAACTAACAGAGTCGGAAGTTAGTGAATTGACAAGTACAACCATTAAGGAAGCAGCATTAGCCATATTGAAGAGACAAGGCAGTCATGGAATTCCAATTGTAAGATAACAAAGGAAATTCATATTCGACAGATTAATCTTAATTATAGTTACATCATTGACAGACACAATGCTCTAAACTACCATCAAAGGACTTCCTAACTGCCAAATTTCACCAAGATACCTCGAATTGCTACCTCATGTTAGGATTTGTTTCAGCTCACATTACTCACAACTGTATCTCAAACCTCGAACAATGACAGTGATATAATGCATTACACGGCGAGCTGGTGCTTTCATCCATCAGCACCCTTAGCAACCTTTGGCGGAGGGAATACTCACTGACAGTGGATGCAATTAAGAAGCCATTGCTGACAAGAAATCAAGTTAGCTTAGCATTAGATGGGTCGACATCGACGAACAAATTGGCGATAACATTGGTCATAGCTTACTATATGGATCAAAATTGGGGATTGGAAGAAGTACAACTTGCATTCGATGAGGTTGATAACCTGTTCTTCTTCTATATCCAGTGCTAATTGAGATTACTAGGTCATGGGTCGACATACTGGAAAGGGTAGCCATACATTTGAAGGAGGTTCTGGATTGTTTTGAGCTGACTGACAGCCATTTACTAGGAATAACGACAGATGATGCTTCATCAATTAACTCAATAACTCGGGAACTGCAATCCCCCCTTGATCCCTCCAGTATAATGTGGCCTGCAATGAAAAACCACATACCATGCATGGCGCAGGTCATTCAGCTTGCTTTGGGTGCATACATGAGCAGTCTCGTGGTCAATGGCCACACCAAGTGTTGGGAAGCTCAGGAGTGCAATCAGCAATTTGGAGAGAATAAAAGCACAGACATTGTGCAGAGTCAAAGACTATGAAAAGAGGGCAATGCTAGAATCAACGAGGTGTTGGCTATGCGGCCAGGTTTGGCAAAGCTAATTGAGAAAGTACATATTTCAAGACATTGTGAATGACCTGAAAGTGACATTCACATAGCAGAGAATGCGTGCTGTATTGATATAACTGACAGCGGATTGTCGAAACTAGTTCATTGACTGTCAAAAAGCCAAGGTACAAATCGCAGTACTACCTAATATGGATGTGCAAACACAGTGAAATTCAACATTGGAGTTGCTTCAGCGAGCCTCCCGATTATGAGAATTTACCTGCAAATGGCTCAAGAATCCAAAATACAGTGATTTCCGGCCACTCTTCTCAACGCAGGATGAAAGGACCATCGTCAAGTATGTCATGGAAGATTTGAGGGCATTCCGATACTCGACCCTGTGGATGTCGAAAAGACATACAGTTACTCTGCATCATATGATCACTGTCTACCATGACATGTTCAATCACATGGACGGCGTTATGTGAGCTTTGGCTAAGAAGCAGACACAATGGATGGACAACTTATACTTCACCATGAAGGTTTCGCGCCAGAAGTTGTCCCAATATTACGGCAACATCACTGCAATGACCGGTCTGCTTGATATTTCAGCACATATCCTGGATTCTTCCTGGAAGTCGGGATCGTTGAGGACGTGGGACAAGGCGATGGATATTAATCCTGAGGATGAGACGTGTTATTGTACCCAATACCAGGAGGCTTTTCTGAAGTATGTGGAGAACAAATATTGCGCCAAACATCGACGAATGTCTGTCATCAACCTCAAAAATGAACAGCACAGCCACTTCTTCCCTTCAGCAAAAGCTTCTGGATTTGGTCAATCGTCTTTTGATCCACATGATTTGTCCAGCGATGATGACGTATACTTAACACCTAACTAAGTGGCAAAAATAATACCCGGGCAAAGCCATCGTGCACCAAAATCATTGACTGCCGCAAGGCTTCATCTGAATTCCCCGCCTGAATCACTAAGGAACTGGGGGCAAGTTAATCAAGATGTTAATGATTACCACTCCAACCACATGGAGATTAGTAATACAGTTTGGTTACCGGATATCACCGACTGGTGGCGCCAGCAGAAAGAAATGCACTGAAAGTACGCTGATCTCTCCAATCTGGCTCGCAACATACACTCTGTTATACCACATGGTGTCTGACAGGAGGCCTGTTTATCCCATGCGCAGAAAGTTATTGGCTGAAGAGAGCCCAAAACCACTTGCGAGACACTATGGGAAAACGTCATAGTTAAACAGTTTGCTCGAGCCAATAACGGAATGTTAGCTGGTGATTGTGCAGCATTGGATACCGAGGAAACTGAAAACCACTTTGAATTGAAGAAAGAAGTGAAGGAAAGAAAATTGCACAGAATGGCCAACGTCTACGATTTTTTGGAGATGTAGCAGGGCAGCCAAAACCTATGTGCTACACAGAAGAAATCTCGCGCTCAAAACAAGCAAATAACTGCGGTAGGATACATTTCAGATACCGAAGGGATTATCAAAGGATCATGGTCAAACTTTCAACATGATGGTGCAGCTCCATTTAAATTGTCAGAAAGATCACCTTTCCCACCAGCGTTGTCTGCACAGGTCCTCCCTGGAGGACGAACTCAAGTATTGAATTCCCGCGAAATCAGAAGTATCGACCGTTATCCATTTGAAAATGATGAGGAGAGTGCACCCGATAGCATTTCCGACACCGAAAATTGACCTAACTGGAATGGTGATTTGGATAATCCAAACGGGAGTGAAGATGACTGTGAGGCAAACGATGAATTGGACATAGAGTCAGGCAATGGCATCACGGCTTTAGAAAGCCCAGAGCACCGCGTTGTGAGTGCTGTACTGAATTTTCCTGGACTGATTCGGCCAATACAGAGGTCAATGAAACAGGCTGAAAAATGGTTGGTGACTGTCAGTCCAATGGAAACAAAGAGGAACAATGGAAACAAGACAAAGTAGGACAGATTGGGTCAGTAGGTTTTGACCAGGTTCGACGTGTTGCTGGACTGAAAATTTCACTTAACGATATATTTTGGGAGAATAGTGAGCAGTCACATGAGGATATTTGTTCAAAAAGAAATCGATAGCTGGCGAAATGCAATATTCAAACAGATGTATCAATTTTGGTAGAATGAGAGAGGTCCGTGCAAGAATATTTCTGGGCTTGGCTTTGCTTACATGCTGATTCTCAATTGGACAGAAAGCCAACAAATGTGTTCAAATAATTATTTCTACTATTATTGATGGCACCAGAAATTGACTATACAAGACCTTCAAATGATTGTTAACACAGCATCAATGATTTTCAGTGTTGTATCCTGCGTAATCAGACTGCCGATAGACTGCAAAAAGTCATAAAGGAATTTCTGGCCGCCTTTATAGGGAAAACAGAATATGGTACCCACCATGCACCATCTTGAAATTGAGCATCACTACAGTGTCAAAGATTATTGGTCATGTATCTTGGGTAATATAGGTGGCAACTAGTTGCAGACATTCATAAACAAAGTATTGGCCGCCTTTATAGGAAAACCTGAAAGTGACATACTCCCAGCCCCATCTTGAAAATGAGTGTCAACGGAGCATCAACGATTATTGGCCTAGCATCATGGTTAATCACAGCGCGATGTGATCGTTATTGTCTATATATGTCGTTTTGACTGGTTTTGTAGGGCAAAAGGCTCAAGACCATTTGTTGGTAGCTCTGAAAATGAAATAAGTTGTTACTATCCGGGAGGATGCGGCGGAAATATCCCATCCATATTTGCCTATAATGGCTGCCATATCCTTGTTAATGGATGGTTGTGATCAAGTGCCACAGATAGTACCGAAGAAGCAAGTACAAAAATTGTTAATGCTCCATTGTTGCTCATTTCCATAATGGGGTAGGGAGCATCTAGCTTTCTCTATTGTCTAAAAAGACAGCCAATACAATGTTTCTCACTACATGCAACCTGTCGCACTCCGGATTACCCCAGATAGATGACCAATAAATGTTGACGCTCCGTTGACGCTCCGTTGACGCTCATTTTGAGAATGTGGTAGGGCGCGTTTCTCTGTTTTTTTTGATTGTCATGGTGGCCAATACATCCAAAACAGTCAGCTACATCCCAATGTCAATATTTTGCGTTTAACAGTCGCATATCGGAAAGCGACGACAAATAGTGAAACGCAATACGCAACACCAGAGATTCGAACTGACAGGTCTAGCCAAACCCTGCAAAACCCGTTGATTGCCAGGTAGGGGTTCAGCTTTGGCCTGCCAAGCAGCAGCGGGCCAGGTTTTTGGAAAGGTCTGAAACCGAACTAGCCTGATTTTACTGTCCAAACCCGGACCGCTGGCAAGTTATCCGGACCCATTGCCAACACCAGAGTTTACTATGTCATTGAGCTCCCGGAGAGCTGGCTACACTCAGGGGTTAACTTGAAATGGTTCAAATAAAGGGAGACTGGGATGTCAGAATCCAGTTCTATGACATGGCTGAAAGGGTTTGAAATAAATTGCATTAGAATTCATACCTGCATTATCAGGTATGGTGTATTGACTCTTACACAAAATTCTCTTAGGTTCTAGATTCTCATAATAACTTCCCAATCTCCACTTATTTCTCTCTATCTAGTCTATAAAACTACCATTACCTGTGAATTGAAAGTTATGCCATCTCTCTCTATCTCACCATGCCAATATTCAAAGTTAACTCACAATAAAGAAACCAACTCTACAGCAATTTAAACCAACTACAGAATTTTGAAAAGTACAGAATAAAGCTGAGTACAGAATTGAATGGAGTACAGAATTAATCCAAGTACAGAATGAAACCTTGGGCAGAATTGAACGTAGCGTAGAATCATATCTAGTGCTGAAGTAAGTGGAGTAATGAATGAAAGTGAATATAGAATTAAACTGTACATGGAATTCCATGCAGTAGAGAGTTAACATCAACAGAGAGTCAATCTGAGTATAGCATTAAACCTAGTGCAGTATCACATTGAGTACAAAATGAACACAGGATTAACTATCTCCTGCTCCCAGCCAGTCTGTTATCTCTCTTTTAGTGGAACTTGTTGTAATCTGCTGTCTTCATTTTCACCATTACTGGTTAACCAATAATCATTGTATTAATGCCTGTTATAACACCCGCTCAATCAACAGCTTTCAGATTGACCATCACACAGTACGCTTCCATCTTCATGTGATAACTGTCCGTACTATTCCTCTTGACTCTCCATCAATTGTCATATTGAGTACAATCCAAGCCATTCCTTTGTCCCGCTGCAAGGAGCTTTTATATATTGATTCAATTATGGCCTTCAAGTGAATTACTGAATCCATTCAATCACCAGTTTCATTTATATTATCAAGGCCCACTCCATCAGGTCCACCAAGTTCACATGAAAGTTTGCTTGATTATTGTCGCCAAGGGGATTCTCTTTGTTCACCACATCATGGCTTCGAAGTCCACTTCTAAGTTTACAACGTCATGGCATCCATAAGCATTCCTGAGTTTACTCAGTAATGAAACCCTCATTCATCTATCAATTGTCTTTATCATAGTCTCCTGGTGCACATAACCTACACTCTGAAGTACAATGTATGTTTCTCTCTCTAGTCATTGCAGTGCGTTCTCCGATTGCAATCAAGTACAGTCTGCCATCAGATTGTCAGTATGTACATATATAGATAGATTTAGCTATGTAATACATATATATTATGATGGTGCAAATAGTCTTGGGATTATAACCAAAATGGATATAATATCTGTAATGGCTTGTGATATTGGGATACTGGACTCCAAGAACCACTGCTGTAAGTAAACAGCACCAAGTTTCAGATTTCCATCAAATCTGAGCAGAGATCTCAGCTGCTCTGATAATCTCCCACAGACCACCATGGTGATATCAGCTGCTGTGTAATGGACTATCTGATTGGTTTAAATTGGCAGCATTATATATGCACCTCCATAACTGCATGTACATACTGCAGTATATGAAAATGTGCTTGTAGCATCTGGATGGCCATTGACAGAAGCTATGGGGTTGTCAGAGAATACAAAATTAGTGACATATAGTGGTAAGGTTGATTGCAGTACATGTGACACTTGAATGTGACATCTGGAGTGTTTTACATTTTGCTGATATCTTAGTATCATTGAGGGTTGTAATTGAAAGAAGAAACTTGATTATGTCATAAAAAATGTTAATTTGGACCAATACTGACCTCTTCATTATGTATCATATTATTGAATTGTTATTGGGCCACAGTTTAAGCCAATCAGACAAAGATACCACAGAATAGTTGAGAGATATTACAGGAACTACTCAGAATGCAAGTAACTGGCCAATGGAGATTGAGAAGCACATGGATGGGGGAATAAACTGCAATTCGGAGAAGAGCAGATTTGTATTGAATATTGTGTTTGATTTATTTAACGATCAAATTGCACATCAGTTCATTAATGAGGTGTTCATACTACAAAATACCTCTCATATTCATCAATCAGCAAGTAACAGAGTACCTGGAAAGAAGTATTTAATTCTGGGTCTGCCTGGAATCAAAATTCTGGTGTGCCAGGTTTAAATACTATGGATTAGCATGAAGTGATAGGTTTGGAATTCAGACAGGACTGCTGTGCTTGTGGCAAATTACATAGGTCTCAGCAAGATGGTTACCTGAGCAGGGGTGACTGCGGTATATACATGGTAGTCTGAGATGATTGTAATAATTTGTTGTGATTAGTTTTGTAGAGGGATACCATGGTGGATTATGGGAATATAGTACAGAAGGAATATTCTGGAACTATTCATAATGTACAAAATTGCCATCCATTTCAGAGAATGAATATAGTTTCTTATTGCTTTTTCGAAATCCACACAACTACACTATACAGATATTCACCACTTACTTTAGAGGTTACAACAATGCTCACAGCGATTATTGTCAAACTGGTGGACACATTCCATAGCGTCAATGATGAGATGACAAATGTGATTAATTTCAACCAGGTTAACTGGTTAGATGTGGAAAATACCTATCTCACACAAGAATGTGAATACCAGAATTGATTGCTCAGAAAACCATTTGATTATCCAACTTGTTTTATACATAATATCTACACATCCCAAGTAATACCATGAAGCAATCGCCTCATGACACACTGTCTATAGAATGTGCCATAATTGATAAGGCTTGTAAATATAGGATAAATACCAATATTGGCTGGCAAATTGCAAAGAATGCAAGAATTCAATTCAACCTTCAAGTCATAGCAACCATGGGATACCATTCCTTATTGGAGTGGGGTTACTATATAGTGTGGCTTCTATCTGTCGCTCCTGAAGATTCTGAGACTGATACTGCAATGGAAATTTATGCTGCCAAGACACAGTATCCTATGGAAATGGCCTGAGCAAGTGTAAGCATAACTAATGTTACTGGTGGAAAGATTCACTTTGAGAGGTGCTTCAGAACCATGGTGAGTACATCAATTACACATAGCATGATCCTCAATTGTTGTAGAATGTATGAAGGATGTCACTGAGAATACTGGACTCTAGAACACTCAAAGGCCAGTGAAACTTCTGTGTATTGTTTGATTGTCTCATGACTGGGAGATAGATTTATGCACATGATTGAGTGTGAACTAGTAGAGTATTGTGAATATACTGAGAATGAAGTATCAAATGTGGATATTCTTTATAGACTTGAATGAATTGAAATCACCTGTTCCAGTGAATCTGTACTATAATTTGCAGTGCTATTTTGACCTCTGCTTAGCATGGTCCATCATTTAGTGTAGAGGCTTACCAAGTCATTGGTGAATCAGATATATAGTTTTATTATGTATATGGAACTGGGCAGCAATAATTATGCAGAAATGCAGCTCAGATTTCAAAATTCAACCAACTTTGCTCTGTTCATAACTGCACTGCAAGTGGGTGGAACAGGTTCAAAATCTAATGCAACAAATTATGCAGTATTAACTCAAAAGGTCTGGTTATTGAATTAACAGTGCCAGGCAATTGAAAAGTTGTTCACCATGGGCAGAGTAGAGTTCCACAAAAATGTCTGCTTAATTCAGCACATAGTGGTAATAATATCCAAGGGAGTAATCTGTACTAACAAGCTTAAGTGACCTAACTGATAGTCCAACATCACCTGATAACACAACCAAACATAACAACCATAATAATTTTTCCTTTCCTGCTGTTTTGGTCTTTCTTTGCGCGTTCATTTGTCAGCGGGGAAGAAGGGTAGCGGAGGGGTGCTCCGCCATCTAGCCGGCTAGCCTGGAGGCGGAGGGGAGATCAGGTCCTGTTATAGTCTATTAAGAGTGCATGCAGTATGAATAAACAACAACAACGACAACCATAATAATACAACAGATGTTACAGTTTTGCCAGAACCATTGAACGTCACTTACACAGCAAGAAGGCCTCTTGAAGTCAGATTGAAAAGAGTAATATATATCATCAGGGAGATGCAATCACAGAATATCGGTGTCAGTATTCAGTGAACTCAGGCTATACAACATATTCAATATAGTCAAAACATTTTATTTGTAAGACAGTTCTGGAGATTTTATCAAGATTAGTTAGAGTTTGATTTTATTTGGTGTTCCTTGATATATTTTGACAATGGTAGAACGAGATCAGTAATAAATACACATTTCGTACGCCAGAGCTTAGCCTCGTATTATCGATGACATTGTTATTGAAGTAGATTTACCTGTGAAGTGATAACAAGGAGATTGAATGTTTTGTCAGCATGTACTTGAGTAAGTCAAACTCCATGGTAACAAATTTGGATTATTGTAAGAATGTTTGGCCTATAAAGGATTGACATACCATAAAGCAAATTGTCTGTATGGAATTGTAAGAGATAAATCAGCCAATATGATTGCAATTATTTGAGAATGGCATAATGCAGATATACTAGAAAGAGTGACAGCAATTACCATCATTTGTCAACAGCATATGTCAGGTATACTGGCAACTCTGGCAGCATTTCAAATGGTTTCTAAACAGCATATGTCAGCTGTACCGGGCATTCACGTTTAGGTAAGAATTCGGAAGGTTAATAAATCGATTACTGGCAATTCCACTGATGAATCGTAGACATTTCTTGATAAGCATTATGATGGATCAAATACTGCATATTGTGATAGAGTAGAAAAATGTAGACCTATCAGATTCAGTTGAGTCCATGTATCGTATCCTGTCATGTGATTCAGGTATTGCTAATATCGATTGATTAATTTGTAGCTAATTATTCTCTGGCAAATGATTGAAGTGTGAGTACACAACAGATCTATAATCCAGTCAATTGTAATAGTTTAATATATGACAAAAAATGGACATACTGTTCATAATGGTGAGTTTGACAAGCAGCAACAATTTACCCGAATATAATTCCAGTCCAAGAATGTATTCCAGCGATGCATATGCAAATGAAGCATGTGTACATAGTTTGTATTTCCCTTCATTATTTCCATTTGTTGTAATTTCAGTAAATTTTTTTTTTCCTAAATGGTATTGAATTAGAAGCAGCAAGTATACTCAGATTGTCATGTTCCCACTTTACAGCTGTAGGGTCAGGTGCCTCATTCCTCGTATTTTCAGCGAAAATGTAAATCTCTACCTGAATAGTATGTGAATGTTGCCACTGAAATTCAATGAATATTATGCTCGATATCAACAATTATTGGACGAATGGTATTCCCTGCACACTAAACTTTCAATGTTTTGCTCTGGTTAATCTGTGACTTCAATTGACAGGATAATGACTAAGTTATGTTTGGACCTATCATTCCACGATTCTAATATAGCATTAGTGGTGAATGCTCCTAAACTCACTCTGTCGATTGAAAGAGCGAATTTTGAATGGACGTTTCTATACAGCGACTCTCCAGCTGAATGGCAATTCACACTTCCCTTATACACTACACCGTCTCAATGAGGCTAATGTATACACTGCATTTGCTACACAGTTGACAGGATGTAACCTAAATAGTATATTTGAGCTGCGAACTACCCTAGCATGAAATATATTTGGTTTTCAAATATCCATCAGGACTGTGTGATGTGAAATGCTATTGAATGGCTGTCTGTTCTCAGAGACTTAGTTGTTAATAAATTGTTCTTGCACATCACCAATTCTGAAAGGCTTATATTTGAAATGACTTTCAAACACACCACATCCAGTTTTGGCCAACGTCCCAATCCCAATAGTGGATAAGGGTCAATCTGTGATCTATGGGTGCATTTTGACAAGCCATCTTTTCAGATTTCAAGTAACTGTCAAAGTAAAATATTGCAGCAATCCCACCCATTGCATTGAATACAGCCTAACAATTCAAGGCCTGGTACATCTCAATTGTCCAGAACCACATTTAACTATTTGGCTGACTGCTTTCAGATAAACCCTTGCAACAGATTCATGTCTTCCTGTATACAGTGTTCAATCTCAGCAGTTGTACTTAGAATACTTGGTATCAGTATACCTGATGATGAGTTTGTGATTCATTAAGTGGTTCAGTAGTAGATAATGTATCCAGCATCTGAATATGAGTGACTATTTATAATCAATTTGCTAGCCATCTTAGCGCTGATGAAAACTGAAATTGATTGGATTACTCCTGAATCTTATTTGGACCTTACTTTTAATACTTTATAGTGATTGTCTTCTTTGTAAAGACAAACACTTTCACTTATAGAAGGACCACAACACTATCATATGGGAATTCAGCAGAATTAGACTGTCAATAGTGCAATTATACATCCGATATTATCATATCAACTGCTGGTATTGTGGTCAAATGTTAAATTGACTGAATATTATAAACATTGGGAGTCCATAGTACTAATATAGTATATATGGGGATTGATATCTATCCTCTATTGAAAATAAACATAGTTTGGACAGTTGTAACTCAACCATCGCTTAGGTCAAAGTTTGCAACATGTTTGAAGTTGTGCACATTTATAAATTGGTAACAATTAAATGCCATGTTGTCACCTCCACAGGTCAAAATAGATGCATAATGACCACCTCTGGAGGTGACATACACAGAGGCATTGATGACCAATCTGTTATGCAGTACCCCAGAAGATGGACCCCAAGAGTCGGTGAGTAATACAACCTTCCTAATGACTCAGGTGCACGCGCTAACTCGGGGAAGTTCACAGTATGTTAGCTTATACCAATCGTCAAGTTTTGCATCAATAGCATACTTGAAAAGAAGTAGTAGTATTGGGCATTGGTGGCATGATGAATCAATCAATTTTGGTTTATAAAAGGTGTCCTGAAACACCACGGGGCACTGGAATCCATCCAATGCATTTGAAGCTCTGAAAACTATTTCGGATTTGTTCCTGTCTAGCCTCAAATTGGATTGCATTGGACCTGGTGCAACTTCATTGCTATATTGTTCAATGTTTCTAGTCCTCTTGATACTTCTCTCTGTAGATTCCGGAAGTCCTATCTGCACTTTAGCAACATCAAACTGATTGCCAGAAAGTTGAGTAATTAGACTTTACAGAAGTATTCAGACATACACCATGAGCTGGCAAAAGCACTCATCTTGAGGAAGACAATTATGGTTCAAAACCATCAATTGCTTCACTTTCAACCTTGCCCTTGAGTGTTGTGCTAGATATGTGAACTGTCTAGATATCTGTTGTAATCAAGCAGGATGATAAAAATAGGAATTAGAAGATCATTGATGACACCTGTCAGGATCCCAAAAACTCAACCTTGGCTTCACACATTGCAGATGACAATGAGGATAACCAACAAGAGGTCCTACTTTATGGTCTGTTATACTTCCTTAAGACATGGTAAACCACAAGGGTACTAATGGAAAATCTACCAAGCCATGCTGATACAATGATTGCCAGGTCTTTGTATTTTAATTCCTGACATCTAGATTGGGCTAAGTCACCCTCTTGGCTCAAATGCCAAAGTCAACACTGAAAAAAGTATCCAAGTCTGATTGTGCACCCAGTAGCGTTGACAACCGGTCCGGGTTACCCGGCCACAGTAGGGTTCGAATTGGAACTGTGGCCCCAGTTCAGTTCTGAAACTGCCAAAGAACCGAACAGCCTGATGACGAGAAGCTGGCAACCCATCGCACCTACAACTGTGGTTATTTGGCCATGTTTTGCATACTACAGATCCTCATTTTCGTGAACTCAAAACTTTGGCTCCAATTAAGTATTTCAGTTCTGATGATATCACAATGTGATATATATGTAAAAGAAGCAGTTTTGCATACTCTTCCCCCTACTCTTCAGCAATTTGCAATCTGAACAATATTCATTGAGTCACTGCAAAAAACGTCCAATTTTCAGTGTTATTTCAGAGATACTCGACGAATATTCATCGGATCACAAATTGGCATAAAGGAGGTGAAAGAGCATACAAAACTGCATGTTGAACATATATACCATATTGTGATATGATCATAACTAACACACTCAATTGGAGCCAAAGTGCTGAGTTGGCAATATAGCGGAACCGGCGACAAAACCACAGGTTCGGTGTGGTTCGGATTGTTGATGGGGTGAAACATATTTCAACAGTTCGAAAGTGGGTCCAACCCGGATCCAGAACCGAACCACCGTTTTGGAATGGTTGCCACCCTTAGCACCCACACAGATTCTCTCAGTATGCAGGTTTGGTGGAGATCATAATGTTGTTACACTAAAGGGTATTGAGTTGGCAATTGTCCCATTCACCAAGGAATGTGTTTGCGGTAGCATTACAGTTCACAGTGGTAAGTGTGTTTACAAAGACTTATTTGTAAACATTATGGGATGAGCAGTATACAACAAATAATAAAGCTTGGAACCTATCAATTCACACATTGGATCCACCGGTCTGCATTAGCAGGTAATATTGTTTGCAACGAGTCTGGGTAACAAGCCAGCGGTCTCTGTTTGGAAAGCAAAATTAGTTTGGTTCGGATCCAGACCTATCCAAAAACCTGACCCACTGCATCTTGGTTGGCCAAACAAGGCCCAGTACCTGTCAACCCACCGGTTTGTGTATATTGGCTAGACCCATCCGTTGCAATCCTCAGTTCTGCTTATTGGGTCGCTCTATGTACGGTCGCATTCAGGTATCCTACTGATAATCGCAAAATATTGACAATGGTATGGCTTTGTCCTTTTTGGATATAGTGGCTGGCATTATATTCAAAAAACAAGAGAGACACACTCCCGGCCCCATTCTGCAAATTAGCATCAATGGAGCAACATTGATCTTTGGTCTTCCTTCTTGGGTAATCTGAGTGGTGATTGGATGCAGATAGTCAGAAATGACATGTTGGCAGCCTTTATAGACAATAAAGGAAGCGACTTGCTCCCTGCGCCATCATGGAAATGAGCGTCAACCAAGCGTCAACAATGTTTCGTTTTGCATCTTGGGTAATCTATGTGGCACTTGATCTCTGACCTCTAATAAGGAGGAGTTGGCAGCCTCTCTAGGCAGATGTGAAAGAGACATTTCTGCAACAGCTTCTCAGACTGTAACAACTTATTTCTTTTACAATGCTTCTACTAAGAGTTTATTGGTGTTTTAACATATGAGAATGGTAAAATTTCTTATATAGGCAAAGACGGCTGCATTGCGCTTTAATTACCCATTCAAACAGGCCAAATTTTCTGTTTACTGCATTGACGTTCATTTTCCTGATAGGGCAAAGAGCGTGCCGCTATCACTTTTGCCTATACTGGTGGCCAATAATTTGATCAGGTATAGCAAAGATCATATCACTTTTTAATTACCAGACTTACAAGACCAATCATCATTGATGCTGTGTTGAGGATCATTTTCAGAATGGAGCAGACAGCGTGCTGCTCTCTCTTGTGCATACAGAGGCGGCTATTATCTCATTCTTGAATCGCCTCAACCAATAGCCATTCAGATTACCCAAGATGCAAGATGAAAAATAGTTGACCCTCTATTGATGCTTGTTTTGCCCTGGACATATCTGCAATCTGCTATCTTTTCATTTGGTATAGTATATTATTCATGGTGTTTTGGAAGCCTTTGTACTGACTTCATGTATGTTCTCATTCATTACCACATTGATCCTTAGTGATACGTATAAATATATCGTTTATAATATATTTTAAAACGTCCGTTAATTGTAGAGAATAATACACTCAAAAATTCGTTTCTATTGTATCAATGCTCATTATCACTTCTAGGTTCCCTCAATGGGCTGCTGTTGTCTGCAGAATGGATGTCAACTTCATTACCACAAAGCAGATAGTGTACTAACCTGTGAATATTCCTTCATCAGTCAGCAAATCTGGAATATAATGTTTATTGTGCTTGCAATCCTCGGAATATATATCAAGATTTACACATTGAGCGCTGGGAAGTGGTGTATGTATATACACATATCCAGGTGGCACACCTTCAATATCAGAATCATGAGCTGACTCAGCATCACTTGGTGGTACACATGGTGTTCCAGGCCGAAATGGCGTCAGCTCTGGTCACAGCTGTATGAGTTGGTCTGGTGGAGGTGCACATGTCCCTTTGCGTCACCTGAGTGTCTGCAGATTCTGTGCTGTGCCATTTTGGCAAGATAGGCAGCCATCTGTTGGAGTTTCACGAACTATAGCCTGGTGTCATTCCAACCCCGCCTTCACATTTTTAGGCCCAGGAATTATAACTCCCCGCTTCTTCTCTTTGCAGACTTTGACAAGAGGTTTTTTGGTCAGGTACTGCGTTTCCTCTATTGCGGCGTGCAAATACACTCTTTTGGCCATTTTGGTCACATCCAAGGCAAGGTGCATGTCAGACTGTTCTAGCTGTACCTGACCTCCTTGCCTTGCCATAGTAGCAGACATGTTGGAAACCTACAAGAAATAGGTTACTGCTTCTACATATGAGATTTGCCAATTACCCTTACCATATATGCCTCCATAGCATCATCTGAGGTGTTCAAAGCCTCTCATGTCCATTCTCGGGGATGCTGGTTACGATATTCATCCGCAAACACCCCACGTCTGACAACATTGTGATGTTTATTTTTGTGGACTGTAGGACAAATGCCTTCATCGACTGTAGAGATTTCCCATTATGGGTGGCTATCAATTGGTTACATACCTCTCTCAGTACACCAGCTAGATACTATATATTCAGTTGATGGCTGTCTACCTCAGTATGGATGTACTCACGTCCGATTGCTGGCTGCTTCTGATTCTTGCTGCTTCCCATTTTATTGACCACTTTTAATTTTGCATCCAGGGTCATATTTTTGGTGGATGCATTCGCAGCCTCGCAGTAGACTAACTGGTGTCTACGTTGAAGTTGTGTCTCAGCAGGTGGTATATTGAACAAAGCACTTGTCATTTGACATAATTCTTATCCGCTCTGACCTTGCTAAGGTGGTTGTTGACTCATGATTTGTTGGCATGGAAAAGAAGCAGAAGTTGATAATGAAAAGAAGTGGGATGTCCTGAGAAGGATGATAACCAAAAGCAGTGGGAAGTCCTGAGGAATATAGAGTTAGATTCAAGTCAAAATAGAATGAGTAACATCCAACTTGCACATTCTACTCCAGATGAATCCAGCAGTGTATAGTTGCAGGTTGCACCAGTTTCCAACTGTCGTGCAATGTGGACCATGTCAGTCCGATGATGTGTGTTCATTTGCATGGATAAATCGAGGTAAACAGCTGCCGAAATCTCATGTTTGTGAGATGACCACAGTGCATTCTACAATGGAGAGGAAATCTGCTGATGTTTGTCTTATGAGATCCCTGGGATATTACATGAAACTGATGTTAAATATAATGTAATGTTGTACAATTGGCATTGCTATTCCACTAGGTAGTGACGGTCAAAACGACGATTTTGCTTTGTTCAACCCAATCATGTGTACCAATCTTGACATACAAGACGCAGCTTGCCGCCATGTGGTCCATATCTTGCAATATGCAACATCTAGCCAGTCAATAAAGTTAACACAAAATTCAATGGTCGATGCTCTGAACACCAATCTTTGGCCACTGCTGGCTGTCACATTCAGTAAATAGCCAAGCACTCCCCACAACGACATCATCATGAGAATGATGGTATGAGTCGCTTGGATGGAGAAAGGGTAGCAGCGCTTGGAGCTTTGCACTTCTTGCACTCTAAAAAGAAGCTTGGAGTGGAGAAACCACAAGAAACGCACTTTTTAAGCACCAAAGAGAAAGTGAAATAGTTTCAGAATTATGTGGATAGAGTGACCACTGTGGAAAGGAAGCGGGTTGAAGTTGCAGCGACCGCAATGAAGCAGGAGCTGGAAGATATGAATCCTGCTTGCAAGGCGGGATTGATAACCTGAAGGCCTGAATCAAGATATGAGGAATGGTTGTTGCAGTTGGAGTTAGTCTGAACGCTCTTGCAAGTTCCAATGATGGGGAGGATGGTGAAGACAAGGATTATGATGAAGAATGTACCTTGCTGGGCAAGCTGAGTGAAGATGATGACCCTGTCAGGCTGAAGGAGAGAATTTCCAAAACAGCATGGCTTCACAGCGAAAGTGTTCATCAAAAGCGGATAAATTTTGATGCATTGGTGCAACAGGGATGGTGGGACTTGGCCGACTACTTCCATTAGAGAAATGGGAAATGCAGGACAACCACTTTGTAGGTTCTGGCAGTCGTTCATTCTCAAACAGAAGATAATTTACCCACATCTGCACCAACAACATCTAGAGAGCTAATGGAGACTCTTGATAGTATTCCCAGAAAATCGCCCATGCCGCAAGTGACTTTCAACTGGGAAGCAGTGATAGGAGCGAAGGTTCCCGAAATCTGCAGTGACACAAATGCATTGCGTTTCTCCTGCGGGATGTGGCACCTGACTTGTCATTAAATACAAAATCATAGCGTGTTGAACCTGTATGCTTTTACCACTGCATATAGCATCCCAAGCTGATGAGCACATAGAAGTCAGACTTCGATGAAGAAATGGTGATGGCTCATGAGTCGCTGGAGGACTAAAAAGGCATGATTCAGTTTTTGACTGTGTATCTCTTTGAAATCCAATACACGTATCTATTGTACTGCATGGCAGCTTGTTCTTGATTTCGGTAACCATGGTGTGAGAAATGATAGATTGTCTGTGCATGTGCAAATGTCGGAAGGGCCATTGAACAGTTCTTGACTCTATATCATGTAGTTTAATGAACACTCAACTTGGTATCATTCTGCCTGTTATGGTTATATCTGAAAGGCAAAACTAAATTGCAGACAAATTTGACTAACAAAATGTAAGTCAATGATGTCATACGAGTCACAAATGGTGCGGACAAAGCTCATGTCGAACTGTGATGAATAACGACCCTCATGGTGCATTTCTTTTTGCATGCAACTGTAGAACTCACTGCACAGACCTGGTGCACATGGTGGAGATTTTGAACATTCCTTAATGTAGGTCATGGAAATCAAGGAGAATGAGCTGGATGATGACAGGTGACAAAGTAGGGAAGCAGATATCAAAATATGGTGTGTGGATTTTCATGTGGTACATTGCGGGCTGAAAGCACTGAAACATGAAAGGCCTACATCATTTATGGCTCCGAAAACATATCCAGTTTGGGATGAGACATTCTGAAGCCTTCATGGTAATAGACACAAATGGTTGAACATAGAAACATTATATTGGCTGCCAATAATGAGTGTATGAATTGGTGCATATGGTTGTTGAGCATCCAAACACTGTTCATATGTTATTAAGGTCAGTGTCAATGGAGCGTCAATGACTTTAAGTCATACATTTTCGGCAATCAAAGGGCTTCATAGTTACATCTTTCACACGTGATTGTATTTGCCATTTTATAGGTACAAAAGAAAGTAACACACTCATTGCCCCATCGTAGAAATAAGCAGCAATATAGCATGAATGAATTTTGGTCTTGGAAGTCTGAAAACCAGACAAGGACTTGGTTGCTGTACTACATAATCAAAGTATTGGCGAACGTTACTGCCACAAAACAACAATACTACCATCTTCTAAAATTCAGCATCAATACAGTGTCAACAATTTTTGTTCTTGCATCGTGAATAATCAAAGTACTGTGCAACGACGTTAAGCTATAATCGAAACAGTGGCCGCCTATCTAAGCAAAAATGGTATTGAAGTTATCACTACTACCTCTTAAAAATGAGCGTCCACTGAGCATTACCCATTTTTGGTCTTACATTTTGGATAATCAAATGACAATGGAACTGCATCAACTCATGATCAAAGTATCGGCCGCCTGTCTGTGGAAACATGGGATGGAAGATATTGTTACCACCTTTTAAAATGGAGCCTCAACAGAATGTCAAAGATATTTGGTCTTGCATCATGCATAATGAAAGCACTAAGCAATGCCATTCACCCATAAACACAGCATCTGCCAACTGTATGGGCAAAGATGCTGCTGATGATATCACTACCACCATCTAGAAATTAGCGACAAAGGACCTTCAACAATTATCGATCTTGCATCATGGATGACCAAAGAACTGAGCAATGCCAGTAATCCATATTCAATTTATCAGCCGCCTTAGTGGGGAAAAATGTCACTCACAAAATTGAAAATACATGCTACAAGTGAGCATCACCGGACCATGAACAATGGTTCGGCTTCTATCATTGAGCATCACAGGGCAATGGAATAGCATTTGATCATAATTGAACTATGGGCAGCCTATATGAGCAAAATTGATAGTAATGATAATGCGTCCACTGCTTAAAAATGAGCGTGCAAAGAGCAAAAACAGTATGAATGGAGGCTCGGTATGCTACACAGTGAGGAACTGCATTGCATTGTTTCCAAATCGAGTTCTGAACAGTCAGTCTGTTCAATATGTCTTCAAATGCAACTTAACAAATATGTATGGAGTGTTACACAGATCTGACTTTTTTTTCTTTGCAGCTCTAGAGTTAATATTTACGAACCAGCTTTGTACTTTACTATAATGTAACTTTTGGCAGTTTCTCAAGTTGTATTACCCAGCATTCAAATTTCATCTCCAATTGTGGATTCAAAGTCATCAAATACCTCATTGCTAGAGGTTATGATGTCTTCCAAAAATGAACATGTGTTTAGTCGTGATTTGAGTGACATTACTATACAAATAATATTTGAGGCTTAGTCGGGTTCAATGAATGTAGGCTTGAAGCATCCTATTGCTTGAAATCATTCTAGACATGCTCCTTTGTGGCATTGTATTTGCACAGCAAGATGGAGAAGTCTGGCAGTCCTGGTATCATATGCATTATTTGTCATTATATTCTTTGCCATCCATCAGAACATTCAACAAGCTCAATGGTAAAACACCTGCTGGGCAAAGCTCAGATAGCAAAGTTGAACAAATTAATGGAGTTGGAAGTGAAGGAATCGACAAGTTCAATGGTCGAAGAAACGTCCTTCGCCATCCTGAAGAGGCAAGAATATTGAGGAATTACAATTGTAACTTCTCAAAGGAAGTTGACATTTGACATTCAGGTTTGATCCACATTAACTGAATTAAGAGACAAAGCGCCCCAATCTAGCACCTAAGAACTTTGTACAGTCATTGTGCAAAAGTCTTAGTGATTCAGACTGTACGCACCCCAGCAAAAATAGGCAGTTGTGACTTTAGAAGCTCACTACACCTCCTCCGATACCTCTAATTGCCCAGTGAGAGATGTCTCTAACAGACAGGGGGCAATTACTGTTCTCTTTTACTTGAGATGCTCTTTTGCTGCGATTAGCCTGATTACTGGGTAAGCTTTGACATCAGTCCACTATTTTGTTGCTCGTGCTACCAACCGGCAATCCCTTGAAAAGAACTCACACAGAGGTAAGTAATGTATTTTGACTTGGCGACCTTGAAGATCAATCATTCAAGTAGTCAAGAGAGTAGTCAAGATTGACAGACAAATAACACAAGCTGAATTGCGTCATATGTATACATCAAATGTATCACTGTCAACTATTGATCAGTACCTACACCAGAACAACTGTTGAAAGTGCCTAGCAAAGAAACGAGCAAAGATTGAGGACAAACACGTATTCCAAATGCTGTAATGGGCGCATTAACAAATGAATTGGACACATGAAGAGTGGGCAGAAGTTATTAACAGTGACAAATGCTCAGTGGAGAACAGTGATTCAGCGCGACATATTTGGGTATTTCAAGAACCACCTGAAACGTGGTTCAAAGACTGCACTGCACCAAAACCAAATGGTAATGGGATTTCCTTGATGGTTTGGGGTCCTGTTTAGAATAGGAACAGTGGAACTGTCTGCCCTCTTATTGTCAAATCAGTCATCAAGGGTGTCTGTATCAAGCTTCTTAAGTATCTTCTTCTCTCAGTCCTTAAATATGTCCATGACACCATAAGGGATCCCATCTTCCAGCATGAGAATGCTGCAGTATACAAAGCAGCTGTGCCTATAGATTTTTTTGAGAAATACAACCTCCAGGTGGAGGACTGGCCACCCTATTCCCCAGACATCAACCCAATTGAACATGTCTGGGTAGAGCTCAAGTGCAGGCTGTATGGGAAATCCCCAGAAATTGGAAACACAACCAGAGGCCCTGACAAAGTGAAAACAAGGTTGGTCGAAGTCTGGCCTGAGATCTGGAAGGACATACCAGAGGCATACTTTGAGGCACTGTGGAAAAGCATGCCCGATAGGGTGGCTGCTGTAATTGATGCTAATGGATGGTGTACAAGGTACTGAGCATGTAATTCTATTCGATTTTTTTTCTCCTTCCACAAACATCATTATCAGTATCTAAACACTGTGTATTTCCAGTTTGAAGACTGTATCAGGTTTGGTTGTGGTGTAATATTGATTTTCATTGCTGGAGAGAGTGTTTGTGAGGGGGTGCACAGACCAAATCGCCAAGCCTTTTGAGTAGTGACTGTAAGTTCCAAATTTCACCAAGACACCTGCAATTACTATCTCATATTAAGATTTGCTATGGCTCATATTCCTTGGATTGCTACATCAAACCTAGATCCACGACAGTCATGTGATGCATCACAAAGTGAGATACTGCTGCCATCTACCACCTCACATAGTAGCATTCACCGGGAGACATATTCTCTGACAGCGGATGCAATTATGAAGCAAGTGCCATCATTAAATCATGTTAGTTTAGCTTTGGATGGGTGGACATCAACAAACACCAGCCATGTCATTGGTCATTACTTACTATTTATATCAAAATTGGACATTGTGGGAGGTACAACTCGCTTTTGCTCAGGTTGATAGCCTAAGTATTTGCATATTCGAATGTTCATTCAGGATGATAGGGCAAGCTTCAACATACTGGAGCAAGGCCAGCCGTACATTTGGAGATCATTTGGGATTATTTTGAGCTTACCGACGGTGGTGTACTCGGAAATGTAACCCATAATGTTTCCTCAAATTAGCCAATGACTTGGAAACAGCAATCAACCCTTGAGGCCTCAGGAATCGATTGGCCTGCATTGAAAAACTAAATACCATGCCTGGCGCACATCAAACAGCAAGCTTTAGGTGCATTCGTGAGAAGTCGCAGTGTAAAAGGCCACACCGAGTCGTAAAAAGCCCATGATCACGAATAGCAATTTGGAGAGAATGAACGCATCAACATTGGAATGAGTCAAAGACTTCGAAAAGTGGGCAATGCTAGAATAAACATGATATCTGGCATGAGACCAGGTTCAGCAAAGATATTTGAGAAAGTTCACATTTCAAGAAGTTTTGAAAGTCTGGAATCTAACATTCATATAGCTGAGAATAGTTGCTGAATTGATTACACTGAAACCAGGTTGTCCAAAGGAGTTCATTAACTGTCAACATGTCAAAGTCCAAATTGTGGTACTATCTACTATGGATCAGAAAACAGATTGCAATTTAACAGTGGAGTTGCTTGAGCGAGCCTACCGAATATGTGCATTCACCCATGAGTGGTTTCAGAATCCAATATGTCATAATTACTGGCCTCTCTTCACAACGCAGGATAAATGGACCATTGTGAATCATGTCATTCAAGTTTCGAAGGTATTCTGTTACAGGACCCTTTCGATGTTGAAGAGGCATACAGTCATTATGCATCACGGTATCACTGCCTACAATGACAAGTTCGATTATATGGATAGCGTTATGTTAACTTTGGCTATAATCAAGTCTCAATGCAAGGAAGACTTGTTCTTCACTGTGAAGTTTGCGCAAGAGAAGCTGTCCAAATGTTTTACTGCAGTGACTCCAATGACTGGTATGCTTCTCATTTCAGTGAATATCCTTAATTCTTACTGCAAGTTCTGATCGATTGTAAAATGGCACAAGGAAATGGATGTCAATTCTGAGGTTGAGACTTTGAATACTACCCAATAACAAGAGGCATTTCTGAAGTATGTGGAGAATTAATAGTGTGCCAATCATAGATAGTTTGATGTCATTGAACTTGAAAGCATAACGAGTGACAAACTCTTCCCCTCCCCAACGGCTTTAGAATGCAGTCAATCTTGTTCTGATCCGTATGATTTGTCTAGCAATGATGCAGAATACGTAAGGCATGAACCTCTGGCTGAAACGATACCCGCATAAAGTGATTGTACAGCACGCTCATTGACAGCCGCATGGTTCTTTCTGAATTCACTGTCAAAATCACCAAACAACTGGGAGCAAGTTAATCCGAATCATAATCATTTCCACTCCAACAGAAAGGAGAGTAGCAGTACATTTTGGATACCGGATATGACCAACCAGTGGTAACTCCCAGCGGAAACGCACTCAATGTCTGCCCACATCTCTAGTGTGGCAGGCTAGAAATTCTCTATCGTACCACATGTTGTGGCAGTGGAGGACAGATTTTCCCCTGGGACTGTTGTACTCGGCTCGAGGTAGTCAAAGACCACAGGCAAGACAGTTCACCCAATAGTCCTTAGCAGGCAGTTTGCTCATGACAATATTGGGATATTGGCTAACGATGACCCCCAGCATTGGATGAAATGAATACAGAATATGATTCAGAAATGCAGAGAGAAGGGGGAAAGTCCGTTGCACAAAATGGGCAAGGTTCACGACTTTTTGGAGATGTGGCAGGTCAGCCAAAAGCTATGTGCTGCTTAGAAGGAATTTTGAGCACAAAAGAAGCAGAGTACAGCTGTAGTATATATTTCAGATAATGAAGAGATTATCAAAGCATTCTGACCAGTCTTCCAACATGATGGTGCGCCTGCATTTAGATTTTCAGAAAGATCATATTTGCCATCAGCTTTGTCTGCAAAGGACCTCCCTGAGAACGAACTGATGTCTTAAATGCCGGCCGAAAAAAATGCATGGACTGTCATCAAGTCAAAAGTGATGGGAACAGTGCACCTGATGGATTTTCGGACATTGAAAATTGGCCAAACTGGAATCGGGAGGTGAATAATCATATTGACAGCGAAGACAATTGCGAGGCAGACATTGAATCTGATACAAAGCTGGACAATGCCATTGAGGATTCGGAATACACAGGGCTGTGGCATGTCAGTGCCACACCAAATGTCCCCAGATTGATATGGGCAACACCGAAGTCAAAGACAAAGGCTGAAGCGGGGTTGGAGCCAGTCTGCCCAATGGAAATGAGAAGGAATAACAAAATCAAAAAATCTTAATACAGAATGCATCAATATATTTCACCAGGTTTTTTATGTTACTTCACCAAGAATCTCATTTGGAGATATATGATGGAAGAATGGTGAGCAGGCACATGTGAATATGGGTGATAAACAGATGTAAACCAGATGCAATGTATCATGTTGCAAGATATATAAATTCTACTACAATGGGAGCAAACAGTGGAAGAACATTATTGGGCACGGCTTTGCCACAGAGCCGAGTCTCAATCAGTTAGAACTGCCACCAATCGTTTCAGATCATTATGAATGCAATGGTCAATGTCTGCTGATGTTGACTGGACAATACATTCAAAAGAGCCTCAACGGAGCGTCAATGATTTTTGGTCTTGTAAGTACACTAACTGATTGGTGATTTAGTTGCTATTATGCAGAACTGATGTATTGGCAGCCTGTATAGGCAACAGAGAAAGTGACCTGGTAACTGTCCAATTCAGAGAATGAGCATCCACAGAGCATTAACAATTTTTGGATTTACATGTTGCGCAACCCAAGTTCCAATTGGTTGCGGCCATCCATTGATGAAATATTGCCTCTCTTTAGGGGCAATAACAACAGTGACATGCTTCCTGCCCAATCCTGGAAATGAGCATCAATGGAGTAATATCAATTTTTGATCTTGTAAGTCAGGTAATTACAATGTAATTTGTTAGTAGTTATAGATAATGCAAGTATTGCCAGCCTTCATAGAGCAAAGAGAAAGCGACACAGTCACTGCCCCATTCTGAAAATGTGTGTCAACGAAGAGTGAACAATTTTTGGCTTTGCATCTTAGAATATTGAAATGGCGACCGGTTGCAGACATCCATACATGGTGTATTGGCCGCCTTGAGGGGCAAAAGCACACAGGGATTGCTCTGTGCGCCATCTTAATGATTAGTGTCAACAGAGCACCAACAATTTTGGGTCTTGCAACTTGGGTAATTGCAGTGTCACATTGTGGCAATTATTCATATATGTAGTAATGGCCGCTTTGCGGACACCGCAGGGCGTAATATCTTCGATGCCCCATCAAGAAAATGAATGTCCACAGCACTTCAATCATTTTTGGTCTTGCGTATTGGGTAATCAAGGCATTGCATGGAGATTCGAGCTCATAATTGAACAATTGACAATTATGCTAGACTCCAATGCAATTGATAAAAGGAGTAACACGAATTACAATATAATCGATATCACAATCTGCAAACCATGAACTAGGTGAATAATGCATATTGAATACGAAATTCTGATAAGATATTATTATCATGAAATAAAATCAAGTACATTATGTGAATCTACAGTTAGACCCACTGGACAACCTGCTGAGAATCTGCCCAATTGGGACAGATTGGAAGGCTACCATCAAATGGTATCATTCTTAACTATTCTGGTTCATTGACAACCTGCACCTCCATTTAGGCATAGGGTCGGTTCTGATCAGGACTGGAACCCACAGCAACAGTCTAGAACCAATGTGCATACTAGCAGGTACTACTCAGAGTGTATCATCTGATTGTCATTTGCTTGTTGTCCCATCTCTTACTATTGATTGGTAGACATGAGAAGTTGTAAGATGTGTATTCTAATTAATACTCCTTGCTCAGACTTACAATATTGAGTACATTGCAACATGTACATCTGTAAATCGGTTGGTTAGAACCATTTGAAACCAGCTGGCAGATTGAGATTCTCATCCAGTTGTTGACAGTTCACTGTTGGATGTAAGATTGTTGACTGAGCTCTGAATCAAGCTTAAGGCATTCCGGTTTGACAATAAATGCCACTCAAAAGTGAGAGAAGATAAGACCTTATAACTCACCAGACTCAAAGTGTTCAATTTAATTTACTATCAATTCTTCTTTACTCCTAATGGCCTAGGGCACCAGTCTATCACCACCCAGTTATTTCAACCTCTTGCTCCACTAACATTAGCACGAGTGGGGACAGCTATTCATGGTGCACTGGCTGAATTTGCAACTGCAAACATTGTTACCCTCATCCCCATGCTGGTAATGGGCCCACGAAAGGACACACTTTCACATGCGCTGCTCGTTATTGCTTATAATCATACAGTCACCCACTCAAAAGCTTCTATAGAATGTTATGAATTGAAATATATCTCGTAGACGCTTCTATTTAGGTATGCTTGTGGCAGAGTGATAAGTTTTGTGGTGCTGAGTTGAACATAAATAGCAGTACTCTGGAGATTGTAAGAGTACAATCCTCCAGCCCAGTTGCAACCACCTTCGCACTTTCCATCTCCCACACCAGCACAACCTTGAGCAGATAAACCCTGAGACCTCAGAATGTAAATGTCAACTACCTACCCCCTCCACCTATACTCTCACCTTCACCATTCTCACCATACAATATCAGAAAACAAAGTGCCAAGTGTTGCATCTTGGATAATCACTCTGGTCCAAAGTGGACATCCACCACCACCATCTACAGTAGTACAGTACCGACCTGTCATTATATCTAATGTGTCTTCTTCCGATATTGAAGCTCCATTTGCAATGCTCAATCTGGACGATAATTGAAGATCCTCAGACAGAGCATATATTGAGCCGGCCGGGTCATTCACTGTGTATTACTTGGCCAACTGGCATAAGAAAACACACCAAAAACCAATCAAAAATTAGACAGATCTTCCTGAGTATCCCATGTTCAGCCGTTTATAATCTATCGTCCCCCCTGCTGAAGCACAGAGCCAATTGCCCATCTGGTTCTCTAAGCTCAATGTCATTACTCCAATTCAAATCGTCAAACTCTTCCTTACCAACTTCAATATGAGACAGCTAGTACCCAACACCAAGTCCTATGCCCAGCAGCAGCTTCTTGGGCCAGAGAAGGAGCAGCAGTATTCCTGGCAGCCAGTTACTGCACAGGAGCTATATCTTGGTCTGGCAAATCCAATTCAAATGGGGCTTATTGGAGTTCCTCTTAAAAGGTACTGCAAGGAGGATAGAGTTTACCTTGGCAGGGATGGATTACAACCAGGAGCCTACCATGCTGAGACTTCCATTTATGAGATCCACTGCTTCTTTCACGTGTCTCTATACAAGTTACTGACAGATACTCCAGAAGGTTTGTGCTGTTGGCATTGAAACATAGATCTTCTGCCAGAGCAGCTGTGGGTTTTCTCCTAGGAGTACTGAGAACCTGATAGCAATGTTACTATTGATCCAGCCATGATTCTATTCACAGGCAGGTCTATGCACATTACAAAGATACCAAACAAGCCTATTGGTCAAGGATATGACGATTTCTCCACGGCTGAGAAGGGATATGTCTGGGAGATCCACACATCATTAAATCTAGTAGGTGAGGATCCTGCTGAGGTAGAGTCCTGTCTGTTAAAGCCTATAGATACTTGAAAGATGGTACACGACTTCATCAGATAATTACACCAGAGACTTCAAAAGCTCTCTGATGTCAGCCCTCATCTTTCGCCAAATCATCTATTGAGAAGTTCCAGCAATGAGTGCACTGTGGAGCACTTTGATGTCCATTTCTCCATTGCACATGCCCATCTGCCAGCTGGAAGACCATCAACAATAAAAGGTTCCTGCTGCATTCCGGCTTTACAAAAAGTCAGTCGGTCGGCTCCACCACGCAATCTGCCTTACTGCCACTGCCTACCAGGATACATACCAACCACATTCCCTGTCCCAGTGCCGAAAGGTACCTGGAATGCATTCACCACTGTGGATGGGAAGTGGAGTAGGTTGTTTACTTTTCAAACAGAGAAGAAGTCAGAATAGTAGTGGAGACAGCACGAAAACCAGTATAAAGTGTGAGGACTGTAATGTGACTTTGTGTTTCACACCCAAACAAAACAGCATTTATGAATTTCACCATATGTAAAGTATGTCATTTACTCTGGGGGTATTTGGCCAGATTGAAGTTGTGTGATGGTTATTTTCAAAGCGGGCCCATTGAGGGGCCCAATGCCGGTTACTAGCAACAGGATAATTACTGAATATCAATGATGAGGTATATTTTGCCCATCCCTGGTGATTGATTGTAATGTTATAGGAAGTTCTTACATCACCTATACATTTCAGGACTGCTGTATTCTCCTCCTCTTGTACTCCTCAACTGCGGTTCACACTCCTCCTCCTAGGTTGGAGCTCGACACATTATGTCTTTGCCCTATGGCCACCCTTCTGTACTACTCCACTTGTATAGATGCCACAATGGAACTGTTGGCTCAGCCCAATCCATGTTGCTGCTCTTTGACCGGAATATCAACTACCACAATTGTACACTTTGTATCTCACCACGATTTAAGCCAATTGGTGGAATGTGGCACCTAGATAAGGACAGATAGATATGTATCACATGGGTATTGTCAGTATTGTGGCATATAGATCTGGTCATATTTTCTTACCACTTTCCTCTCTATAAAACCTCACCTGCTTATGTGAGCAACTGTACAAGCAACCCCAACTATGTACAGTCCAGGGTAGGTATATGTGCCTTTACACTAGATTTGATTTTGCAGCTTTCAGATATGTTTTGCTGAATAGGATGCACAACTTTGCTGCTATTTGAAATTCTGTCAAAAATGTCAAAACCAAGAGAAACAAACAGTCTAGTTAGCAATTTTACAGTCACTCCTCCTGTGACACATTCTGAGAAAGCTACAAGAGGTCACTTGTATATTCTGAGAATACTGACCTGCATAAACAACCAACAATCTCAATAATAGTGAGTAATACCTATGCTCACCCAACAAGTCCCAGCAATTCCTTGAAATGAAATAAATAACAAAATTGAGTCTGGTAAAGGAAACCATACTGCCAACTTGAACCGTGTGCAATGTGATGGTTTGAGTGCAAACCTGAGTGAAGATGCATCTGAATGAAAGTCTAAACATGATCCTGAGTCTGATCCCATGTTCAAGTGAAGTATAGAACCAAAAGATGTGGCTATGCAAAGCACAATGAACAATAAGAGGGCAATACTCAATGATTACATTCAATGAAACAGTAAACTCTGCATGCGGAATCCTGAGCTGATGGCAGTGAAGTAGCACAACTGCGCAGAATTTTCACAACCAGAAGCAATAACGATGAAGATTTTTGATATCTCTGATCCAGAATGGCACCCCAGTGCAGCAATGATGATTGAGCACTTTCTCAATACATCACAATCCAACTTCCAGTTTCATGCATTTCTATTGCATCCTAGAGATTACAAAACATAAAATAAAAATTAATAGTACACTAAATATATATCTGAACTTCGAACTGAGAGAACCATAGGGAACTTATATTGTGTAATGGCATTAAGATATATGGAAAGCTTCAGATCTTTGTCTGGATGACCTCAAGGCATTGGGAGGAAACAATGCATATGGTGCACACCATTGAAAACCAGAAACTCAACCTAGCAATAAAGTGTACGACCAACTTCCACCAAGATGAAAATTAGTTTGTTTGGGTCAATGCCAATTGAATCCAAGTATGTAGGAGAGTAGCATGTTGGCTCCCACAGTTCACAAAGAAGCTTTACAAAATCACTTGGTGATAACTATATCTAAGTTTTACATCCAAGATTACACAGTAAATACCAATGAATGGAAAATTCTACAGTATCAAAGCACATTTTGATTGTGCCACATATTCAGAAACTAAGCCAGATGTCAGAAACAATGAGGAACAACAGCCACATCAATATTGAAACTAATTAGGAACATAATCTCAAGCAGGAGTCAAGAAGCACTGCTTCTGACCATCTATACCCAATCTGGCCAATATTCAGTACCACAACAATTCAAGTTCAGATATGGATCAGAAATGACTTTCCATTCCCAATGTCTTGCTGGAGCTGTTGCAAACCAGAGAGTCACAAGGAAACTGCATATGCTGCTGATCATCTTAGAATATATCTTTTTTATACAGATGCTATATTCCTGCCAACATATCCACTTGTGTCACTCTTCAAGACAACACAAGACACATTCACCGCCAACCCTACTTTGACCATGGTTATTCAAACAACCAATGTAATACTCCTGGCATCTAGCTTGGTATAAGATGTCATTCAAATCAGACCTTTGTTTGTAGTTATTGGATACAGGACTATCCATGTGCATGTTGGACGAAATTCAAGCACATACAATCTCAGTTTGGCTGATGTTGTTGTAAAGAGCTAGAATGCTCTTAGGTCTGGTTAGAATCCATGTAGAACAGCAATACCAGGCTCATCAGATGCAGGCTATGAAGCTTCAATACGAGATCAACTCCTATAGGTGCAGCAAGTACAAGCACTTATTTACTGCAGTTCTTGAAGCATGTTTGTAGCCCCGGAATGTTTCAATTTACTCAGACTACCTCACTCAGTAGCGCAAATCACAACTCACAGTATAGATAGTAATATGATTATTCAGGAGAGCCAAATGGATCAGCCACCTGTGACAGTGCAATGTGGCGATTTCTTGGCCCTGATCCCCCAACCAGAGGTGCTGGTGATTCTCCCAAAGGTATTTGATCTAAGCCAAGCAATACCGTGGTTTCACAATTGAAAGTTCAAAATTAATTGGCCAACAAGCTAAATAAATTACCTAATAACCTCAACTCGCAATTGTGAGGAAGATGGATCATGGTTAATAGTCCACTGGTAGGTTAAGAGGATAAATATACCACAGCATCACCACCAGATGCGGACAGCGGTACACTGGCAATCAGCCTGATATTGGAGATCACAGTGAATGGAGATGAATCACACCTGGAGCATCTCGATGTCACATATACTTCAGTCCACTAGACAAGTTTGAACCACTGCACGCGACGTTTCGTTAGCTAGTGATATAACCAGTCGGACTATTTCAATACCAATCAAGGAATGCAGAGCAATTGTGGAAGTAACAATAGAGGTCAGCACAATTGGGGATCTCGGAGAAATTATAACGGTCAATGAATGTGCCGGACAAGGAAGAAACGAGCAGTAGCACTAGATGTGCTGAAAGAGAGTCATGAAATAATGGAAGGACTGCAATCAGCAAGCGGAGTCATGATGGGTGGTTGTAGAACAAGTGAGATTTGGGGTTTTCCTGGGTGAAATGCTTGATCGTCAAATTGTCGATTTTTATACCCAATTACCATTCGCCATCCGAAGTTGGTGATAGTGGCCAAGGCCCCGACGCTACAGCAGGTTCTGAACTTACTATTATTGGAGGTTATATTCTTGTGAGATATGAAGACCATGTTGATGTTTTCAGCAAGTACACAGCCAACTGTCACATACTCCAGTAGCCAATTCCCCACATGATTGATCTGAAACTAGGTTTCAATAGACTGGACAGCCAAATCTACAGCCTCACACAGGCTGAGTTGAAAACACTGAAGACCTAGATAGGAATATTCCCGGACTACATAGTGATTTACTAAATATTGTCACCTGCGGCAGCACTGATCTTGGTTGTAAAGCAGATGGATGCTTGCTCATGGCAATTTATTAACTACCTAGCTGTCAATGCAGCCACATCAAAGATTGGGTATCTCCTCCTCCTGATCCCAGATGTGCTCGGCCAGTTGTGTAGGTCTTCCAACTGCATGATAGTCATCCTGCAAAATGTCAATCATTTCGTCCAAATAGCATATAGTGATGACTACAACATTACTTTTCACACCACATATAGCCAGTTGATATACCTTGTGATGCCCTTTGACCTGTAGCATATCTCAGTAACCTGCAAACCTTATATCGGTGACTACTGACAGCCTCACCATGACCACTGTGCTTCATAGTGTTAGCAATGAGTCCGTGTAACCTGGCAGAGGTCTGGATTTGGACTACAAAACTGGGTTTGTTTGGTTTCAGACCTGTCCAAAAACCTGACCCTCAGCGTCTTGGTGGGGCAAACCTGGACCCTTACCCGTCAACCTGTGGGTTTTGCCAGGTTGGGCTGAAGGCATCAGTTCCAATTATTGGTTTATGTAATCTTGTTGTTCCATTTATGATCACACTCAGATATTGTACTGTTAATCGCAATATAGTGACTTTGGTAAGTCATTGTTCTTTTTGGATGCTTTGGCCACCTGTATATTCAAGAAAAAGAGACACACGGTCGGTTGCCAATGCTGAAAATTGGAGTCAACAGAGTGTGAAAGATTTGTCAGCCTGCATCATGGGCAATCTAAGTTGCGATTTATTGCAGATGTTCATAAATGAGGTATAGGCCACCATTATAATCTAAAGGGAAAGCGACATGCTCCCTGCACCATTCTGAAAGTGAGCGTCAACAGAGCATCAACAATTTTTCGTCTTGTAAGTCAGGTTAAGAATCAGAGACTTAGTCACTCTAATGTATACTGAACATATTGGCAGCTTTTATAGGTACAAATGTGAGCAACAACATTGCTACTGTGATCCGAAATTGAACATCAACAGTGTGTTATTGATTATTGGTCTTGTGAGTCAGGTAACTGAGAAGTGACTTGGTTGGTGTTATATATGATCGAAGTATTGGCCGCCTCTAAAGGGAAAAGACACAGTGATACAGTCTCTGCCGCATCTCGAAAATGTGTGTCCACAGAATGTCACCACTTGTTCGTCGGGTAAGTCAGGTGAGTTCAGAGTGATCTGTTCATTGTTAGTTATAACCAAAGTATTGGCCGTCTTTACAGGCAATAGAGAATGTGACACGCTCCCTACCACATCTTGAAACTGGGCGTCAACAGATCATCAACGATTTGTGGCATTGCATCATGGTTCATCAAAGCACAATGTGGCCATTATTGTCTATATAAGAAGTTTTGAACAGTTTTCTAGGCTTAAATGCTCATGAACACTGAGTTGCAGCTTTGAATATGAATAAACATTGTGTTCTCTGGGAAGCTTCGGTGGGAATATCTCTCACTTATCTGCATATAAAGGCTGCCAACTCGTTGTTTATAAATGTCTCTGATCATGTGCCACTTAGATTACCCACTATAACCAATTGAAGCTGTGTAGAGGCTCATTCCCAAGATGGGGTAGGGAGCATATCACATACACTTTTGCCTATAAGGGTTTCCAATACATGGATTATAAATAACAACAACCAAATCACTTGTTGTTTACCTGACTAACCAGACCACAAATCATTGATGCTACATGGACGCTGATTTTAATGTATTTTCTGGTCAAAGTCCGCTGTCATCAATCACTGTGTGCATCATTATTTCAACTTATTGGTTGCCTTCCTGCCTGATTAAAACGTGGCCCTTTGGCAAAGCCAAATCCTGTAATCTTCTTCCACAGATTACTCTCGCTCAATGAATTCTTATATATCTTACTGAATGATACATTTCGCCTGCTACCCATGTGTTTATGAACCAATATTCACATGCAACTGCTGAGTATTCTCCCATTATAATTTTCTATGTGACATTCTCAGTCAGACAACAAATAGAACCTGGTGGAAACATATTGACCTATTCTGACCAACTTTTTCTTGTGTCCCTTATTCCTCCCTCTTTCCATTGCATTACAGGCCATCAACACCTTCTCAGCTAATGTGTTTGACCTGTATGTTGGCTGAATTAATCAAGAAACATTTGATGCGGGAATTACATTCCGCTACCCTGGGCTTCCAGGATCCCCAATGCCATTGTATTGCTCCACATGGGATTCGTTGTCTACCTCCCAGTCACTCTGGCTCTGATTTTTATTGTCCACATCACCCTGCCAGTTAAGTCAATTTTCGGTGTCAGAAATGCTTTCAGGTGCACTATTCTCATCACTTGCTGCTGGATGACAGTTGATTCTACTGATTCTGCCAACATTTAATACTTGAGTATGTCCTCCAGAAAGGGCCTTTGCAGATACCGCTGGTGGCAGAGGTGATCCTTCTGAAAATTCAAATCCAGCCGCACCATTATGTTGAAAGTTTGACCACAATGGATTCTACAACACTTCTGAATTAGAAATGTATTGTATGGCTGACATTTGCTTGTTTTGAGCCCAAGATTCCTTCGGTCTAGCACTTAGGTTATGGCTGTGCTGCAAGCTCTCCAAGAAGCCATGGACCTTGGCCATTCTGTGCAATATACATTCCTCCACCTCTCACTTCATTTCGAAGTCATTTTCAGTTTCTGTCATATCCAATACTGGGTTATTGCCAGCCAATATCCGATGATCGGCTGGAGCAAACTGCCTTGCTATGACTTTTTTCCAATAAGTCTTGCCTGTTGTCTTTGACTGCATCCAGCCGATAATGTCTGGTGAAACGGAAAAACTGGCCTCCACTCTGACATGATGCTGGGTGATAGAGAATATATGGGGTGCCACATTGGAGATATCTGCGTACTTGGAGTGTATTTCCTCTTGTTGACACCACCAGTCAGTGATATGCTGGATCAACAATATACTGCTAATCTCCATAGGGTCGGTGTAGTAATCATTCAGAATTCGATCAACTTGGCCCCTGTTCTTTTGTAATACAGGAAGTGAATTGAACGAGATCCTTCCAGCAGTGAATAAGCGTGTTGTGGAATCCGTGCATCTGGCTGTCCTTTCAGCAAAGTTTTTGGGCATTCAGTATTCTTTATCATCATTGGATAAATTATACAGATCAAGAGAAAAATGACCTGATCCAGAACCCATTGTGGAGAGGACGGGATAGTTGCTTGTTATTCTTTTGGGTCCAATGACCGACAATCGCGTATGTTTGGCACAGTATTTATTACCTACATACTTCCGACAGGCTGCTTGGGTTTATGTAGTATAGAAAGTCTCGTCATCAGGATCAATAGTCATTCAATTGTCCCGCTTCCAGACAGATGGCAACTTTCGGAAAGGATACAGAATATGTGCCCAAATGCAAATCATACCGGTTGTTGGTGTAACTTCGGCATAATGTTTGAACACCTTCTGGCATGCTAACTTTAGGGTGAAGTATAAGCCTTCCTTGCATTGAATCTTCTTCCTATCTACAGCTTGCATAATGCTGTCCATATGATTGAACATGTCATTGTACACAGTGATAATGTGATACAGAGTAACTGTATGCCATTTCAACATCCACAGAGTTCAGTAACAGAAAGGCTATACAACTTCCATCCCATTCTTCGCAATGATACATTCGTCCTGGGTTGTGAACAGTGGCCGGTAACTACCGTTGTCAGATTCTGGAGCCACTTGCGGCTGAATTCTTGTAATGGGTAGACTCTGTCAAGCACCTGCATTGTTGAATTCCACTGTGTCATTACCTCGATAATTGGCAGTATTGCAATATGTACTTTGGATTCTGGACAGTCAATGTACTCATTTCGACGGCAAGGTGTCAGTGTAATACCTACACCAAGCATTCACTGTTTTATAAAGGTCAGTTTCAGGACTGCCAAAGTATCTTGAAATATGTACTTTCTCAATTATCTTTGCCGAACCTGGACTCATGGCTGACCGCATGTCGATGTGAGCATTGCCCTACTTTCTAAGTCTTTGACTCTTCCCATTGACTGTACTTACATTCTCTCCAACTTGCTCATCATGCTCATCGGCTTCCATAGACTTTGTGTGGCCATTTACACTGAGACTGCTTATGAAAGCACCCAAAGCGGGTTGAATAATGTGTGCCATATATTGTATGTGGTTTCTCAATGCAGGCCACTCGATTCCAGTGGCCTGATGGGGTGATTGTTGTTCCCAATTCATTCAGTAATCGGTGGAAGTGTTAACAGTCGTAATGCCAAGCCAACGACCTTCAGTAAGCCTGAACCCATCAACAACTCCCTTCAAATGTATGGCTAGCTTTGCTCCAGTAGGTTAACCGTTGACCTATAATTCTTATTTCGCTTTCGAAAACAGAAAAGAACAGGCTATTAACCTTGTGGAATGCGAGTTAGACTTCTCGCAATGCCAAATTTGAATCCATTGAGTATGCTGTGACCAATGTTATCCCTAATTTGTTCGTTGATGTCCACCCATCTAAAGCTAAGCTCATTTTATTTCTGGATGGCAATTGCTTCTTAATTGCGTCCACTGTCAGTGAGTATTCCCTCCAGCAAATGTTGCTAAGTGTGCTGCCAGATTGCAGTACTACCTTCCAACCTAATGCATTAAATGACCATCGTAGCTCGAGGTTTGATATAGGGTTTCAAGGAATGTGATACAAAACAAATCCTAACATGAGGTTGTGATATGAAGTATCTTGGTGAAATTTGACAGTTGAATAGTCTTTTGCTGCCACTTTACAGCCTTGGGTTTGTCAATTGTGTTGATATAGGTAAGATCTAACTGTCAAATATGAATGTCCTTTGCGAACATGCAATTGTAATTCCTCAACTTCCTTGTCTCTTCAGCATGGCCAAAGCTGTTTCATCCACAGTTGAAGTAGTCAATTTAGTAACTTCTGACTCTGGGAATTCATTTAACTTTGTGAAGTGTACTTTTGCCAAAACATTTGTCCCCATTGAGCTCGTCCCATGTTATAATGGATCGAAAAGACCTTGATGACAAATGATACTTATGATACTGGGGACACCGGTCTCCTCAATTCCACAATGCAAATAGAATCGCCAGGAAGGAGCATGGCTAGAAGTATTTGAACAAATGGGACGTTTTGAGCTGACAGTCATTGCAGCCCACCAAGCTTCGAATAGTATTTGGAAAGTAATGTTGCTCAAATCACGAATATAGACACTATTCTTTTTGGCTGATATCATCTCCTCTAGCAACTAGGTATTTAAAGATTTGGAATCTGACGTGGTGCTAGTGATTTGAAAACTGTCTAATTTGACTTGAGAGACTATTAAAAGATACAGTATTGGAAAGTTCAACATGGCTTCATAAATATTGACTGTAGAGCTACGAGCATGAAGAATATCAGACCTGTGAGACATTGCATGTATGTTTCTGAAGTTGTATACAAGGACATATTGAAAAGACAAACTGTTAAAAACTGCATTTCAGAACAATGCAGCACTGTTTGTTGCTGTGTAGCATCCTGACCTCCCACAAATACCATTGACACTCCATTGACTCTCATTCTTAGGATGGAGTAGCGATCTCATTCATTCCATTTTTGTCCATACTGGGGGCGAATAGATTCATTATGGATTAATACAGTTGCACAGCCCACAAATTGTCGAACTTGTAAGACTAGTAATTTCTGACGCTCCGGTGATGCTCATTGTGAAGAGGTGGTTGCTATATTGACACTTGCATTCGAGACAGTGTCAGATCTGTGAGACATTGCAGGCAGATTTTTGGCATTGTATACAAGGACATGCTGAATTGACTGACCATTGAAAACTTGATTTAGGAACAACCCAATGCAGTTGAATGCTGTGTAGATGACTGAGCCCCGACAAAAACTGTTAACGCTCCGTTGACGCTCATTTTCAGCAGGTGGTACCGACGTTGTTACTTGCATATTTGCCCATAAAGAAGGTCGATAATTCGATTACATGTTTACAGAGTTGCACAGCTGACAAATTGTGTACGTTGTGAGACTGAAATCGTTGAAGCTCAGTTGACGCTCATGTTTGGAAGGTGCTTGCAATATTGAAACTAGCATTATAAAAATATGTCAGACCTCTGAGACATTGCATGCAAATTTTTGAAGTTGCATACAAGACATACTGAATAGACTGAACATTGAAAACTGAATTTAGCAACAATGTGTTTCAGTTGATTGCTATGTAACTGACAATGCCCCCCCAAAAACTCGTGACATTCCGTAGACACTCATTTTTGGGAGGTGGTTACCATATCGTCACTTACAGTTTTGCCCATAAAGGGGCCAATACTGTGATTATGAGTCAATGTTGTTGCATGGCACTTGGACGATCCAAGATGCAAGACCAACATTTGTTGCTACTCTGTTGAAACTCATTTTTAAGACATTGTAGCAATTGCCTCGCTAGCATTTTAGCCTACAAAGGTGGCCAATATTGTGATAATGAGGTAATGCTGTTGCACAGCCCTTGGATAATCCATGATGCAAAACCCATAAGTGTTATTGCTCTGTTGGTGCGCATTTGTAGGAGGCAGTGGAAATTGCATAGCTAGCATTTTTGCTGAGAAACACGGCCAGTATATTGATTATCGGTTAGACTCATTGCACAGCCCTTGGATTATCCATGGTGCATCACCAAGAATAGTTGACGCTCCATTGACGCTCATCTCCAGGATGAGTCAATGAGAGTGCCATATTCCTTCTTGCCTATAATGACAACCAATACTTTCACCTTGAAATGATATAACTATGCAGCCCTTAGATTGCTGATAGTGTAAGACTGCAAATCATTGACACTCCATTGACCCTCGCATTAAACACATCCCAACAGTCATTTTACAGTCAATTGCTGTATGCCATGATTCATATTATCGTTATTGGCAGCCACTATATTGTTTCTATGATAACTCATTTCCATCCATATGCTTTGTAGCCTCTCATTGTCCGAACCACCATTAGACCTGCTAGCTGAGCCAGGGATGACGTAGCCTGGATATATTCCAGCACTTTTGGCTGGTAATTTGCGGCATGTAGATCTATTCACTAGTTTTTGATTAATATTGCCCAACTTCCTCACCATTCCTCATCCATCTCCTTCTCCTCGATTTCCATGACCTACAGTAGACTATGTTCGGAATCTCAACAATGAGCAGCAGGTGTGAGCAGGAAGTTAAGCAGTTGGATGCAGGGGTGAATGCCACATGATGGTCATCATTCATCTGGGTTCGCATGGCGCATTTACCGCTGCTCCTATGACTAGTATGACATTACTGACTTGCATTTTGCAAGTGAATTTTGTCACTAATTTAAATGTTGCTTTCTCACTTCACCATAACAGGCAGAACAACATCAAGTTTGTTGGTTGTATATCAACATGACTTAGAGTTTAGAACTTTCGCGCGGCCCATATGCCCCTTGCACATGCACTGATGAATCATTCTGTCTCCCAATCTGGTCACTAGACTCATGGACAGATGACACATAACACAATAGGTACACTATTTGCTTTTCAAATAGCTACGGGTCAAATATTGCAATTTGTGCCTACAGTCTACTGCTGACGCAGAAGCCATCACCATTTGTTCGTCCGAAGGGGATTTCTACTTTGGTCCATAGCTATCAAGATCCTCTGCAGGAGTAAAAGTTAACAGGAATAAAAGGCTTCGATGGATTAATTGATGACGAATAGAGCAACAAGTCTCGTGGGAGAGATGCTATATTTTCCTGTCCATCAGTCAAATGTATTTTAGTCACTGGGAGCCTCCAGGAGTGTCTGAGAGGATGTGGAGTGTATACTTGGAAGCATCAATTTCAGGAAAGTATCAGACCCTAGGAGGGCATTCTGGCCAGCATTGACAGTAACTGGGATGTCTGATTATGGGTACAGGAGTACCATGTGAGTGATTGTGATAAGTTTGGGAACATTTCGAAGCGCCGGAGAGAACTTTGGGTGCACCTGGGAGTGTCGCCAAACCAATGCGGGAATAACATGCAAACTCTGAGTGATGCCTGGGTTCTTATAGATATTGATTCAGAGGACTGCAGGCATGATCTGAGACTCTCGGGATGTACACGAGCAATTGATTTCCCTCAACGGCGAGTATGATACATTGATTATTGTTCATTGTCAATTCTGAATCATACTAGCTATCATCTTCTTCAACATTGTATTTTTTGCCTTGCTATATTAAACAACAAAAGAAAAAGGCAACTGATTCAAACATAAATGCAGGTACACCGAAACAAGAACCCGACTAAGCAATCCAATGATATCAATCAAACATGGTGTCAATGTCATCCACCCAATCTCCCATCTCATCAGGTACGACAAACACAGGAACACACAATTCATCAACTGTGCCAAGAAGCTGGAGATGCTACTTGTATTTGCTGATTATTTGTACCTGGCGAGTGGATGAAATTGAATTTCAATGTCGTTTGGCTCGATTTGTGATATCTGACAAAAGAGTAAAGTGATGTTAGCTAGCTGCGAATGTGAATGGGCGTTTCAAAGGCAACAATTATTCGGATGAAAAAGGAGAGTACCCACCAAGGAAATGAGGAGGGCCAGATGGGGAGTGCTGTGTTGGAAAGAGGAGTACACAGAAGGTGTTGAAGGAGCACAGAATGAAAAAGAGCGCCAAATCTAGGCTACGGAGCACTGATGGGGATTGAGCAGCACCAAATCCAGCCTGAGGAGCGCCGACGGGGATCGAGGCACGGCCATACTAGTGGTGGAGCGCCAAATGTGGAGTGGGGGGGGGGGGGGCGTGTGGGGTAAAGAGTGCGAAATTCATTATAGAGGCGACAATTCCGACCAAGGTGAGCCGGTGGGAATTGAGGAGCGTGGAAAGGGGGGTATCGAGTGCAGGATGAAACAGAACAGAGTCAATCTTGACTCAGGAGCACCAACAGGAAATGAGGAGCGCAGAAAGGGGGAATCAAGTGTGGAATGAAATGGAAGATCATCAATCCCGGTTAACGAGTGCTGACAGGAAATCCGAAGCACCTATCGTCGCGGAGGTGGACCGCAGGGGGATATCAAGCGGCCCACTCATGTGTGGTTGATGAGTGAGGTGGCTTCGGGAGTAAGATTTATCACTAGGGATGGGCAAAATGTAACTTGATATTCATCTTGAGAAAACATAACTGTGGCATTCATTCCACTGGCATATTCAGAGAGCGTACAATGAATAGCTGCAGGTGCTAGCACTAAAGTCTGTGGAGTGAGAGGTTGAATATCCTGGGGTGTCGTAGGCTGGTGCCCCAAGTTGTTGGCAGTGATTGAAAATTGGTGTTAAATTAGATCAAGCACTTTCATGCGGTTGAACCATGATTTCTTATCATCAACGACCTTGTATAGATATGCATTGTCAACGAGGAGCTCCTCAACCTGGATTCAAAGCTCAGTCTCGGAGTGCAGATCGAACTAGTCACTACGGACTACAGTTGAACGTGCCCCATCTGCCAACCATCCTCGAATGGTACTTATCTTCAGTTTCAACTATGTATATTTCGGGGCTTAGTCAATATCCAAAATCTGATAGAGAAACATTAAGCAGAATCCAAGACTTACAGCTTGTCGTGTTTGTGGATCTATTTCGAGAGATGCACCACCAGGCAATTGGCATACAGATGGCGTACGTACTGGAGCATCTGCTAATGCCCGCTGACGATCCTGAGCTTTCATGGCACGTTCCCAAGTCTCTTTGACCATCTAGTACTTGTTGTGGGATAATATTGGCCAAGGAGTCTTCGTGAATATGATTGCCTCCATGAACCCTTTTGCTACCTCACAAGTACCCTTTTGGTATTGCGGAACATTTTGATCTGCACTGGCCTTGGGTTGTGGAACATTCTGATCTCCACTAGACTTGCAGAGCGGCAGAGCCTGGGTGGATATTACATGGCAGACTCGGATTATTTGTTGAGGAGGGTTGACTTTTGGCATTTGAGCAGTGATGGTGCCATTGCCCTAGCTGGATTTCGCGAATTTGGATGCAGAGGGCACGCAATAACACTATCGGCATGGCTTTATTTCTGTGGCAGTGGAACCCTTTTTAGTTCGTGATGAATTGTCCCCACACGCCTGGCCAAGAAGTAGAACCTCCTGTGAGTGATCCAAATTGTCTTGTTTGATATCGGACGATAAGGTGAACTCTCCAGGGTCTTCACTTTCACCATCACCGAGCTCCTAATCGGTGTAGTTATCCTGCTTCAATGAGGAAATCGGGAACATGAGTCATCCATGTCACAACACACGATGCATGATGGAAAGCAAACATTTGATGGACAACAAAGATTTGCTCCTTTCTTGAATGCCAGTGCTTTGTGATGGTGTGCTTCTTGATTCTTCTGTGAATAGTGATTCCTCACCTGGCTAGGCGGAGGTTTCATTTGTGGTAATGAAGATAGAAAGTTGGGGAATATGGGAGAGAATGTATAAGCAGTAAATGTAAGATTTAGTGCAACAAAATATCTGGAAAAATGGAGCAATAAGCAGCACTTAGTCGAGGAGGATGCAATTCGAGGTGCACACTGAAGGGTGCAGGAGAAATTACTTCAATGGTTCATATGTATATAGAGGACAGTAGTCTAGTGTTGCGATATAGGATGTTGTCAGGTACACCGGAATAGTTGGCATTCTTTGTTAGGTGCGCCGGAAAAGATGGATTCCTAAGGCCAAAGGGTCGCAACTCCCATCAACAACACTCTGTATTGATGCAAGAAATGGAGGTTGGCGAAAGCTAACACACATAGAATACAACCAGACGCACCGGAAAGAGACTCACAACATTAACCTACCCTTAGTGCTGACCGAATGGGGCCCTGTGAACCTGAATGAAATCATGTGCCTCTGCGTATCACTCTCTAAACATAGTCAGTATGTGTGAATGTTCGGGCATTTGAGGTGACTGCATGGCATAGATTTGGTGCAGCATTTAGAATCTGCAGAACTCGATAGATTTGGGACCATGTGACTAACGGATGAGTTGCAAGGGTTTATACTGAGTTTGTTATCAATCGAAGAGAAATATGAATCTCGGTATGTGGTATATCCCCCAGAAGAACACATGAATTTTGACTATATTCTATTGTATTAGGATGCTACAGCCAAGATAGCGGTTGACAAGACAATATCGTAAGCATAACTTCCTTGTCCTGTGTTTATCTGGGCTGTGTCTGCAGAATAGCCTTCAAAACAATATTGCAGTTACTGGAGGAGAGAGATAATTTGTTATACCAAGGAGAGATACAGGCGCATAGAAAGAATGGTAAGGTAAGATGGATGACTCAGGGGTAATCGTATTGATCAAAGCTCATGGCAATATCAAGATTGCTAACAAATGGGTGATGAATACTCACTCACATTCTGATTTTGCGTGTAATATCTAGTGAGTTGCACACCTTTAAATTACATATTCATTGTGAGTCTCACAGCTTCAATGTTGACTTCAAGTAAAGGTGAGATTGAAAGCTATATGCAACGATGGTATGAATGCGTACTGAGACGTCATCTTACTGCGGGCAAAGGAATGATGATTGCAGGCATACAGTTCCGGAACTTGAGGTGCACCGAAGTTCAAGTGGTTATGCTTGGATTCAATGTCTGGAGATTGCAAGCTCAACTTACTCTGACAAGTTAATTGCACTCTTCGACGCAGTCTTTTCTTACCCCAAGGTTTCAACAATATCTCTGTTTGAACTTCACTCTTGACGGAAATTGGGTCACATAATCTATTTTCTGATACGAGTTGTAGCGGCCCAAACATACAAGTTAGTCAGAATCGAGTTAAGTTGGCATTCAAAGCATTGACAACTTTGGCCGCATTGAGTAAGTACGATACATGGGCAAGCGGAAGTTACATGCTATCTTGCAGAGTCGCTGAATACAATCTGTCTTTTGAGATTCTCACTCTGAAGCTGCAGGTCAATTGACAGGGACTGAACATGCAGAAGCTATTTTGTGATTTCGGAGCATAGGTCCAAGCATACTACTTTGTCAATATTGAGTTTAGTGGGGTTACTAATTGGCCTGGTCAGTGCATTTATAGTTAAGTTGTACAGGGAGACCTTTCTCCAATGGACAAGTTGATATGGAGCGGACAGTTCAAGGCATTTTAGTGGCAGTCTTCATATCGAGATCAAGCATACAATGATATATCAGCAAAGGCTGAGCGGGATTAGTCGCCTGCTCCTATAGGTGAAGTGTCTTGATAGATGACAATCTGTGTACACTGCGTCCACTGATTCAAAGTCAAAGAAAACATGGTGAGAATGATGGGAACTAAAGTGTATGGTGCACTACAGACTGGGATACATGCGATTCAGTGGCATATTTGTCGCTCTTGAGTCGTGCCTGGTGGCCGGAATGATACATCCATAATAAGTCGCATCTTGTGAAAGTTTGCTTTCTACAAATCCAAGAACATCAGTCTGGACTGGATGGTAGATTTTAGTTGTGCCAGAACTTCAATCAGAGGCCAGGAAATTCCCGGCAGAGAAAGCTGCAGCTTAGCCATGAAAACCGGAGCCATGTTTCAGTGTCCGACACTCTGCGATTCAGATCTTGAGTGTGCCCAAAGTTCAATGATATGCCAGCAAACGCTGCAACTTTGCTCAAAATATGTGAGCCAATGGCTTATATTCTGACAGAAGTACTCAATATCACCTAGACTGACATTATTGCCACAGTGATTGGCAAATATGGAGTGATGGATCGGTCATATGGATATGGACTCAAGCCTTTCCGGTGCATCTGAACTTCCATCAAATGCCAGCAAAAGCTGCAGGATCGCCACAATTAAGCGAGCGGTGTCTTATATTCTACCCGAAGTACTCAATATCACCAAGGGTGTCTCATTGCCTAATGGGATTGGCAAATGTGCTATGCTGGAGCTGTCATATTGCAACTCAAGTCATATGCAGAGGATTCTCCGGCACACCTGAATTTTGATTAGATTCTAGCCATTGCCCCGGCATTGCTACAAATCTGAGAGCTTGTGTGTTGTATTCTGACACAGCAACTCAATATCGCCTTGTGGGACATTATTGCCAAATGGGAGTGGTAAATTTGCAGGGCTTGATCTGTGGCCACGAGACTCATGACAGATCCCAAGAATTCCCCAGTGTACCTCAAAGTGGTTGAATTATGTGTTATTTTTTCATTGTTTTGACTTCAAAATGCGTAAGAGGCCCCAGGCTTCCGGTGCACCACAAATATGCAACTGATAACCGATTCGAAGCCCTTTGTTCCATCATGCTCAATAACGAAGTTATGCCATTTTTCCTGAGATAGGCCAGCTGGGAATGTCTAATGTAGCGTATCAATTGACTTCATTTTACATTGGTTATTATTAATAATCAAAAACACCTATGAAATCCCCCTTAAACAATTCCACCATCAGATCTTTGATTCACTTCAAATATAACAGAGAGAAAGGATTGATCTATGCAGTATACTGTGCCTTACAAATGACCTTTGTGACTATTTGTATCAGTTGAGAATATGTTGGGTGACTGTCTAAAGAGGCATACCATGATGAATCATCCTAACAATTCAAGACGATGGTTCATCAGACTGCAACGTGTCTCCATTCTCTGTCAGCCACTTCGTATGGTCCTCACAAGGCTCCACAATCCGGTAAATCATTGTGGTCGTAATGTTCGGCCGACTTATCAAGCCATGTAGGACTATCGTTTGCCCAACTGCAGAGTATTGATGGAGATCGCTCGGGCGGTTGTCGTAGCCACCAGGACCCGTATTCAGTAACCATGTGTGTGGTACTCGGTTTTACCCTAGCCGGACAACTCGTGCAAATGTCTGCTGCTGCTCTCCACTACCCAGCACTTCTGAGTGATTTCTGCGTGGTTTGCTGCTGTAAGATTTAGGCCGGTCCCATCCACCTTGGGTGTGGTTACGAATACAGAGGTATTTCATGAATCCTGGGAATTGAGCTGCATGTCTGTGTGTTCATCATTGCCCATTTCTGCATACATGTAGAATATATCTACATGATCCGCAAAAAACTTTGTTAGCCACCACTTCAAATGACAAAGTTGGCCTGGAAGAGCACAATACAGCACCACATTTTGCGGGGGAGGTGCACCAGGGAGTGCATTTTAATTTCTATCGTGTTCCAGAAGGAGCGCCTCTCCTGATTTGTGGTCTTGGTCAGGTTCTGGATACTCCGCAGGTTCCTTGACAAGCATTGGCAGAAATGTCTCTTTGAGCCATCTGAAAATTGGAGAATCCACCCCAGTATCGAGTGGCGATTCATCATACAATTGTCCAGAAACGTCGTTGCGATCCTCGGTGTCTCCCAGAACTAACGAGAACCATGCTAGCGCCATCTATGAACTCTTCATGCTACTGAAGCATCCTGGGAAGTGTATCACTCCACAAGAGTCATCAGTTTTGCTTGGTCGTCCTCATTGCACTCGAGATCAATGGGTTGGGCATTTTGATTCAGTATCCGAACAGGTGGTTTGCAATTGGCTAGTTTCGATTCCGACCACCTTCTCTTCTTTCAAGGCTTTGCAATCTGTATCATTTGGTGTGCCACATCCTGTTGAGCTTCTTCATTTTCTGTCCTGATAGCATACATCAAACTCTTCAGTGCAGACTACCATGTCTCCGCACCATGGTTCTCCATCACAGTATCATCCTCCGGATTGTCAGGCGCACCTGAAGACAGCCACATCATCTGATACCACCAGTCGTAGAGTGAAATCCCAGTGTAGCAGTGATGAGAAGTTTGAATACAATTTTCACATTCATCCCAATTTCCCAGCCCACACTGTTCTTGGTCTGTACCGATGGGACTCATCGAATATCCCAAAACTCCATGCACAGTAGGAGAGTTGGCCGTGGGTTGATGGTTTCGCTCTGGATGTGAAGGTATTATATGAAAGCAGGTGGATATTCCATTGGTTATGCAGCTCATCAATACTGCTGTTCAGATCCTTGTGGGTGGGATTTGCGTTGTTGGCATTGAACAAATTGACAGGTTTGAACTCGGTTCCATGTGTCATCTCGTTGATGACCGTCCTAAAGGTCTTTGCCACTCCGGGCATTGTAACCACCAGGATAGGTTCAAGGGTTGATACAAGTGCTGGATGCCCATGAGGTGGTGTTGACTGTATCTCCAAGAGGCGGCAGGCTACAGAATTGAATTTCTGGAGCAGATACCACTCCCATTCCTCACCGACAATGCCAGGAAAGTCATTGTGTGCCAATATCACCCTCTCCTCAAGGATATTCCCCCTTAAAATGTACAGTGGCAACCCCATTACAACTTTCTCAGTTACCAATTTGCAAAGTATTGCCGCTGCAATTGAGGTGAAAGTCTTTCCAAGACGCATTTCATCCACCATCAGTGCTCCTGGCATGTCAGTATCCCAAACCCACCTCTCCACGATGAACCAGATTGCCCAAAACTGGTGCGCCAGAAACATAGTTCCGGGCAGGCCTAGAGTTCAATACTTGTGGCCTGGAACCTGGTCATCTGTTGATTGACGAATAGGATGGGCAATCAGTAGCCTGACTGCCTCATCAAGCCACTCGTGTTCAAATTCTGTAGGGCAGACTTTGAGTGCGGTCATCACGTGGTGTAAGGGTTGAGCGGCAGAGCCGCAGTCACTCTACTTCTTGTGTACGTGTCAAATAGATGAATAGACAAGTTAATATACGCATCACCAATTTGGCAGCTGCACCATAAGTCGACGTACGCTTCCCTCTGCGCCAGGATTGGTCCAACAGGTTATGAGCCCGGTCGCATTGTATTTTTGGTAATTACGAATCGCGACTTACGGAGACGCGTCTTGCTGAGCAGCTGAGTATAATTGACGACTTTGACACTGACATCCTCACGATGACTTCTACCGCCATATCGATTGCCAAGTTCAATGGGTCGAACTACAAGCAATGGTCAGGGGAGATGGCACTTCTCTTGGAGCAGAAGCAGGTCTACGGTATAGTCACAGGGGAGGATGAGCGGCCCGAGGATCCGGCGGAGGATGCTACTGCAGCGGAGAAATTTGCACATCGGGCTGCAGTCAAAGACTGGGTAAAACAACATGGTACTGCCCGATCGACGATCATGCTCGGCATGGAGCCGCGGCTGCAAGCATCGTATATGGAGATCACGGATGCGCGGACACTTTGGGAGAAACTGGCGACGGCGTACATGGCGAAGTTGAAGTTCAATGTCTTTCAGATCCGGGAGGAGCTTTTAGGGATACTGCTTGAGGATTGTGACGATGTGGACTCTTATGCTTTACGGATCGACCAGAAGGTGAAGGACTACAATCTATGTTCGGAGCCATCGACATCGACTTCGGATGCGAAGACTCGGACCTTGGCGAAGATGAATGACGAGGAGCATGTGTTTTATCTCCTGCGCAGTATACCGAGGAATGACGATTGGCAGTTCTTTCTTGAGTTGATGATGGACAAGAACGCGACGGCGACACTCACGCCAGATGAAATTGTGATCAAATCGGTCGAGAAGGAGGCTACAATCAAGCGTCAGAATGGCCTTGCGCAGGAAGCCCTACTGTTCACAAAAGGCAATGCCAAAGGCAATGCCAAAGGAAAAGGCAAAGGCAAAGACAGGAAGAGCTGGAAAGGTGACGAGAGTGACGAGGATCAGGATCGCAAGGGCAAACCAACGTGTTTCTATTGCCATAAGGAAGGGCATAAGGTTTGGAACTGCCCGAGCATGAAACGCGGTGATCCTCCAGTCACGAAGGAAAGCACCGAGACCGCAGCCAAGGATGATACGATTACTGCCGTCAGTGTTTCGGCGGAGACAATCAAAAACTACTGGGTGACAACTACCGGCGGAAAACCGGCCCCATCGAAGGAGAGTTGGTACTTGGATTGTGCCTCCACCTCTCACATTTGTGGAGACCGAAGGAAGTTCGCTCGGTATACGGAATTCACCAAGAAGGACGAGCGGGAGATTCGCGATTTCGCGGGAAGGGTAGCAGGCAAGGCCATCGGGCAGGGAGATGTTCGATTGAGGTTTCGGCTACCGGGAGGCCGCGACCGCATTAATGAAGTAGTTGTGAGGGATGTCTTGCATGTGGCAGGAGCACACAACTCGCTCTCCCAATCAAGGCTTATGGATCGGGGATTACGGATTGCCCCCGTCAATGGCTTCGGAATCAAGATATACAACAACGCGAATACTGGTCGCGGAGGTCAAGGAACTCTTGTTGCCGTTGCACCCCAGATTGGAGGTTTATTACGGTTCGATGTGGATGTTGCAAGAAAGGGTCAGTCGAGAGATGTATCTAGGGATAAGCGATACACAGTACCGAATACGATTGCAAATGAGCACACCTATACGGATATCTTGGAGCCGGAGGAGCCGAAGACACAGGAAATATTGGTACCAATCGCATCGACTACCGCGATCAACCGACCAGCAGCCGGTGGTAATTCCAAAGGTGGAAATGCCAGAGGCAGTAGTGCTGCAGATCAGTTCAGGAATCGCGCTGGTTCTAGCAATGAGAGTGAGGATGAGGATGACGAAGATCCACCGGCAGTGATCGACAAATCCAAGAAGTCCTCTTTCACACGGGAATTGGCAGGACTCGACGGGAATCTCGGGAGTGCATGGGAAGTACCTGCGCGCTCTCATCGGAGGAAGAGCCGGACTGATCATCGCCGTCGGAGGAGTCAACTGGAAATCGAGAGTGCAGAAGCCGACTGACCAGTCCAGGCCGAAGCCCTTGATAGTGAATGGGATCTTTTTCGTTTCTTGGGAGGATAATCATTTCGGAGGAGCTTTGGGCATGGCTGATTGCTTGGGAGGAGCTCCGGGTATGGCACGGTTTATCTCTTTTGGTTTTCTTTATGGTTTAGACTTACGGTCGGGATACCGCCCTGGAGGAGTGTAGGGCAGACTTTGAGTGCGGTCATCACGTGGTGTTAGGGTTGAGCGGCGGAGCCGCAGTCACTCTACTTCTTGTGTACGTGTCAAATAGATGAATAGATAAGTCAATATACGCATCACCAATTTGGCAGCTGCACCATAAGTCAACGTACGCTTCCCTCTGCGCCAGGATTGGTCCAACAAATTTGTTGTTCATTTTACTGAGAACTGTATTCAATACTGAGCTGGCATTTGCTGGATCGAGGATCTCCTCACTATCCTTGACTTGCTCCTGAACCTCTCTTGCACCTTTATCTGTGTTCTTCGTCCTCAATTATCTCTTTCACTTGCACGGATGTGAGCTGTGCAGATGGCCTTCTATTCCGGCGCTTCTGAAATTCATCACAATGTTAGCTATTTCACAGACAAGCAACGTGTTAGAGCGAATATATATGGATGCAATACAATTAATTCTATTCTTTCAATCTGAACTTACATTCATACAAGTATCATTCTGTTGCCCACCAGCCTCCTTTCCTTTCTCTCTTCCACCCTCTTAAGAACCTTCCAAAACCAATGTATAATGGTCACCAGTTGCACACATGTAGCGTTAACACGGCAAGCAGGAAGTACGTTTGTCGGTCTGATTACGTGCTCGGTATTCTCCACCTCTGTCGCTCCCCCAATTTCGACGAAAAATATGTTCAGATTGTGTCCAAGTTTCAACTTGAAAGCCATTACAAGGCAACAGTTGTACGAAATCTGGCCATATATGTGGTCCATTATCATTTGCCCTTTTGTACATAATCCCTTATACTTTTCCTCCAATTCATCCTGCTCCAAGGTGCACTTGAACATTGATGTCATAATGTATGGCTTTTTCGGACATCCATTTTTGTAGATGAAATCAATCAGCTCCTCCCAGTTCCTTACATCTCTATATGAGGCATGGAGTTGTTTGGGGGCTAGAACCATATCTTTGCTTTTTGACACCCAGCAAATCACGACCAGGAATGTTGAAATTGGCAACTCGTGGAGGATACTTCTTACTGTCTTGACTGTGCGCTCGCCCAAATCTGTCGCTGGTTGCTTGTTGTGTTACTCTGCTTTTTTCCTCACCTTCCAAAATTCACTTGCACATTTCTTCAAAAATATCTCAACCCACTGCTGTCGAAACCATTAAGCATTTTTGAACTTATCGAACATCAGCCAGTTCTTGAATATCTCCAAACAATCTGCAGTCACCATCACCAAGTACAGGGGTCCATGTAAAACATGTTTCAAACTGTTCTGCCACCGAATTATCGACCGATGCTTCTTCTCCAACAACCCAGCCACCCATACTTTCTTCCACTTGTTGAGTGCACTATAGTTGTCCTGCCCCATCCTTTTGGCAAATTGCTTCAAGCAGAATTCTGTTTGCTTCACACTGATTGGCGGTTTACCTTCTGCACCGCCCAAGTCCAATCAATCGTCTCTCTCATCACCTGCATCATAGTTTTCGTAGGACATCACCGCCAATAGAGGCAAGTCTGCAATTGTTGCGACATCTGTTTTCCATGGTGCGGCTGGTGGCGGTAATTGACTCGTTCGGAGCCTCATTGGGGGTCGCCTCGGTGCTCTGGAATGAGGTTCAGGTGCAGTATCAGAGCTGGAAGATGTTGGCCGATTGGCTGGATGGTGTGCCGGCCGTCCTGCAGGCACTCTCGGTGCACCTGGAGATGATGGCCCTTGTCCTGGAATCTGCGGAGGGGGGAACATTTGAGACCCACCATTACTACCATGGTGGTGATCATATCCTTGCCACTGTGGCCCATACCTTGGATATCATTGGCTTGCCCTGCTGGTTGGTTGCAAACAGTGTGTCATGTTGAGTGGAGAGTGCTGATAGTACTGCGGAGGGCCTGGAAATGGATGTTCTGAAGGCGGGTAACCATACCCATACCGCGCCTGATATTGAGTGGTTTGTTTCCCAAACCGACTGTCTTTGCCAGTGGTAGTTTGTGAGCTATTTTCCAATGGTTCTGAATTGTCTTCACCGCGTTGTTCCGTGCTAAACAGCCCACCTGGACGAGCCATGTTTGCTGTCTTTGGTGGAGATCTGTTCATCGACATGTTCTGTGACCAAAGATGGTGGTAAACTACTATAGATGAGAGAAGTGATATAGAATAAATCAGAGTATGGTTGATTATATTGCAGGTAGCAGTGACCTTCGGCGGAATGAAGGGCTTCTTATATCCTATTCTGTTGTCACACTCTGTGGTGTTTCACGCCACCTTTGATCCATGAAACCAACCCAGCTGAGAAAAAGAAACCTTAATCACACACATCCCACCTTTCTTTGTTCTATGCTCGAATTTATCTACTAGGATATTGGATAGGTGCTCCCCTTTGTACGCTTCCATAAATTTACAGTTCATGGAAGGGATGTGATATAATATCTTCAGAAAGCCAACAAGAACTATGTCCAGTATGAAGGTTAGCACGACTAGGAATTTTACACATAACTTGTGTGTGTATGACGTTGAAACTTCATTCAATAGGAGGTCTGTGAGTCGAGCAGCTTCGTATTCAGCTCCTTGTCTAAACATCATTGATTTTCTCAGCATCCACACTCCAGTCAAGGATCGTTACTAAAGCAACCATCCTAAACAGTAATTGATAATCATTGGGCGGGCATACAGCTACCTAGGAAGCTGATCTATTCAGTGTAGTGAGACAATCTACCTTCTTTATCAGCTGCTCTGAGACAGGAGCCGAGGTATAATCTCACAATGGCGCAATAATGTAGCGTAATATAAGGCCCATTGTGGTGGTTGCAGTGATGACAAAAGAAACCATCTCTTCTCTGCTAACTACTTTCAGCAGACGAGGTGCATGATTATTGTACGGGATATGATATATATATCCTAATTTAAGAAGAAAGCTGATCGTAAGGTGACTTTATTTTACCCTGTATTTGGCGGGGTGCAATGCGGCTGTGATATGCTAACTTGAATTTGCTCCATTTCAAACCAATATCCCTGAGGCTCTAAATCACCCCCTGATAGATCATTGAGATTCAGCTTACTAGGTGTTCACTGACCCTTCCTCGAATATGGTCAACACCTGCCGGAAACATGTTACGTGCGTTATCTGCAAAAAGAAATCATTTGACGAGAACTGACTCGAGTCTCATTATCAATAATGTCACCCAATATCCATGAATAAAGTGCTATTACCTGATGAGATTTTACCTCCCGCAGGGTGGGATTGACTCGACCCATTATGGTTTGACTTCAGTCCATGCATCTGAATGGCCATTGATGAGCTAGTCAACTAATGATCTTACCACAGACAATGTACCTGGTGCGCCACCACCTGAAGATACTCCTGACGATGAAACTATAGACCACCAGCAGTTGGATCTGACATGTACCCCTGATCCAACAAAGATGAAGGCTAATACGCAGGTAGTTGGAGTGGAATATGTGGGAGGGAAAGCATATGGCAAAGCAACTGGATTGAACAACAAGCATCGCAAGTACTCAGAACAACGGATTCCATGGCAGTATTCTCAGTCAGCACACGACTTACAACAGGCTCAATCATTTAGCCAGTAAACGAAAACCTGGATAGATCAACATCTGAGGCATGCACTGGACAACATCAAAATCGAATCAGTCCAATTAGCAGGTACGCTGCAATAGCTTCTCTCTCAACTCAATTTCGGACTTGGTAATGATAGTTGAATTGAAGATCGTTCAGATATCTTCAGATTATTATACTACAGGGATATTTTCAACTGTATTCAGTTCGTTTTGGCACATCTCCCATTACAGGCGCACCTCGATTTCGAACCGGTGTGCCTTGCATACTCGGATAATCACCGAACCTACAGCGCGATAAACATGGGTGATTAGTGATGGGATAAGCAAGATCAGCTTCTTGCCGGAGCGATGATTTTGCCAGTCATTTGCGCATCAGACAAGACTCACTTGACTAATTTTTCGGGCAGGCAACAAGCCTGGTAGCTGTATCTCACAATTGGTAATATTCGAAAAGATATCCGCCATACACCTCAAAAGCCCATTTGGATTCTTGTTGGGCTATTCCCCTGACCCCCGAAAGGTGCAAAAAATACTGACGAGGCAGGGCATTCTGCGGTTGAAACAGTCCTATCCGCACTCTGTACTCTTGACATAACTGGTCCCGGCTTGAAATGGAATTGTGCTGATGGATTCCATTGACAATGTTATTCTGTTTTAGCGGCCCTGGTCGGGGATTATCCAGAACAAGTCATGGTTACTCAAGTCTCATACGGCTTATGCCCGATGTTTGAAATTCCTAAAGGTGTGCCAATGGGACATTCCACTATTCGACCACTGAATAACTAAGGATCTCAGGATGTGTACTTGCAGCTTCTGGATGAAACTATTATCGTTGTTCTGCACACGCTTCTTGTTCATCTAATCCGCAACCAGTTCTGGCAATACCCTCTCTGCAATGTCTATGGGCTTTGGCAGCCTGATGAATTGCATCAGCTGCTCTTGGGTTTAATCCAAGACTTATTGCTCTGGCTGCTCAAATACCGGAAAGCTAGAAAGGTGAAGTATCAATTTGATAATTGATTCACATTGGTACCACAATATCCGGGCCTCCAGTCTTTCTCGAAGCCATTCAATTCTATGAACAGCAGTTCGTGGCAGGGAAAAGAGATCTGGGGCACGATCAGAATACTGGCAGTGAATTATGCTCCAATTCTTGACTGCTCCAAGGATGACCGGAAAACTGTGGCGGAAACAGCCTCTGTTGAAATGGTGATGGGAGCTGTGCAGGCATTATTTGAATTCTCTCTACTTGTTAGCCAACAAAATAACTCTGATCTATCCCTCACAGCACTAGATGATGCGCTGTAGCAATTTCACAAGAAGAAGGGTGCATTTCGAGAACAGAAAATGTTGAAGTCTGCTAGGGCCTCAGTGGATGAACAGTTGGCAAGAGAATCCCATTACATACGACATCAAAAGATTCACAAAATCCGTGCTGCAATGGAGGTTCAGGTGTACAGGGCTGAAAAGGTTACAACAACAAAATGAAGGCACATTTAAGTGCACCTAAATAGAGTCCAACAAGTGGCAACCACATGGTCAGTTGCTGATCAGCAAAGTGCAAAAGAGTGATTGCAGCGTGAAATCCATCAAGTGACACCAGTTAAACCCAAGCTTTTCGATTTATTATTGCAACATCATATGCGACAACTATTGCAGGAAGTCGGGACAAAAGCAACTTGTCCCAGAAGCACATTCGCCAAAAAACTTGCTCAAATGAAAACTGCTGCAGAAGAAAAGGTATATGAAGCAGCAAACATGACCACCGACAAGCATGTGGAATATCTGGTCTGTCTCTCTCATGCTGAGACTGAAGCCACCACCTGGAGTATCGCTGATTTGGACAGCTTTGCGAATCCGCTGGAGAGAGACATTTATGGTATCACTTTGAATCAGCAGATACCTTTCAAGAAGGAATTGTCCATCCGCTTGATCAAATTTGAAACTCGGTGGAAGACAATTGCCGTTCACGAGCTCCGGAAAACCATCGATCAGTGTGTAATACATTTCGGATACCCATAAATACATCTTGTAAGCAATATATCGGAGTGAACTGTGCCACAGGGTTCCGACGACACTTTCACAACAGATATTTCTGAATGGCTATACATTGGAAATGTGAAAGCCGCATATTAATCTACACACAAAGTCAATTACATTCGACAGATGCTCCAGCACAATGACCGGTGTACCGGTCTTGACTATTTGCAGGAGACGCTGTCTCATCTTGCCTTCCAAGGCTGGTACGATAGTGACTTGGCAAAAGTTTTCAACCTCCAATCAGCTACCGAGAAACAGCGAAATACTCTCAGAGCCAACTTTTACACGTCCAGTATTGTCAGGAAGAGACATTTTTCTGCCCCATATCACAACAGGTACATCATTTCAGAGGGACCAATATTTGCGGTGTGTACAGAAGTATCAAATTAACCTTGCTCAGCGATGCATCAGAAGATTTTGGAATCCCCAACTTTGGTCGGCTGTGTCATGCACAAATTGATGAGGACTGGGGCCACAAGGTTCGTGGACTGGTGGTCGGATATGATCAGAATGTACTCATAGACAATATATTTATTAAACTTCACAATGGGCTGTTGTACTTCTGTCAACCATTTCACTGCCCTACATCTGTTGAGTGTCTGGGACTTGATTGCAAGGTAGAATATACCAATGCTAACCAAGGGATTATCTTGGAATCTCATAACATCTGGATCCAATATACAGCAAGTGACCTTGATAACACCTTCCAATGCCATGTTCCTTTGGTTCCTGTAATATACTTTAGCTTGATTCCACCAAATCAGATCCTCCAATACCAGGAGCACCTGCCCACAGGAAATGCGATACTGACCATTTTTAAAAGGTGTAAAAAGACTCAACAATGGATATTACGTCCTCACCCTCAAGAATATGCGGTGGTAATTCCAACCAAGTATAAAGATAGGCATGGTTGGGCTGATTGTGTTGACGGGTTCATCTGAGTTGTCAAACAGACTGATATGATGCTTATTGTACGTGGCGGAGGAATTGTTCGACCAGCACATATCGTGCGAGAGAATGCTGCATCTGATAGAATCGATATCATATGGCTTGTCAATAATCATGTGGATTTAGATATCTACTGGACTGTATATTAAGTTACAATGCCTGGATCAAGGTGCGCAGGAGGAAGATCGTTAATCGAATTGTACTATTTAACTTAAACATTATGAAAATCACCCCTGGAGAGTATGCCTCCAGGTCTGAGGTGCACCGGAATAGTCTTGGAGATGCGGCCAATACTCGCAATACTCCCACTAGCTCCGAAATTTGCATATTCTAAAAGTTTGATTTTGTAGCATTTTGAAGACAACTATGCACTCTTCAAAATATTCTTGTATTCTTTCCCACAACTTCTGGAGCATTGAGGAGGAACGGGGACATAGTCTCGGACCACCTGAGAGCACATCGCATTGCATTCACCCTGTCTGGCACCATCTGGAAGTATCTGGAACAATCAGTGCGGCTGTTCAGAATTGCTGACTTGTTCAGTTATAACTTACAAACCATTGTTCATTTTGCAGATGTGACTGTGGTTTCGCAGTACCTTGGCTCCTATGACAAATCCCTGGTCGAAACATCACTTGCAACATTTGCAATTTTCCTGGAATGGCATTATGGGCCTCCATTCACTCTCCAAGTGTTGTTGGTGCAGGTGCGGCTACAACATGATGTGTTTGCGGCTTACAGAGTGTACAAACCCTCAATTCGGCTGTACCATATAACATATCTCTCGCACAGGCATTGTCGACCGCATCACCCCATCCCCGTTGCATCGGTTTGTTAAGGCTCATCAGCTTTCACCGAATCCACTCTGTGGAGTCCTACACCATTTTGGTGCTTGTACCCATCACCCAGCCAGGTTCATCATCTTTGCTAAATTTCCTGGCTTCCAGTCTTCTTTGTCATCCACTTCGTCTTCTGCATGCTCCCCATCATCACAACTTGCTAAATCGCTCAGATTGTCTCAGCTAGCTTTCAGCATTTCCTTGAATGTTTTTTCGGACCTTCTGGCTCTGAATCTCATCACTTCAGCAAAGCTGATATTATCCTGCTCTTGCTGAATTGCTGTCTCGGTGTCTTCAACTGGCTTGCCTGCCGCAGTACGCTCCCTACCCACGAGATTCTCAATCCATTCATCTTGCTCGGTTTTATTGAAATTGTTTGTTTCCCATCTGTTCTCTAACACAAGGTGATGTTTGGATCGCAAGCTGCACTACACCCGGACCATTTCCACCTCAATGGTGGCCGTGCATTGACTTGCTAGATGACACTGTTGGGTGGGATGGTGTGTCAATTTGCCATATTTGCCTGCCATAAGTGGGGAAATAATCTTCATCGGAGCACTAACTATTGTATTGTGTGTTGGCTTTCTTGATGGACAGGATCTTGGATGTTGCAAGTTACTGACCACATGGAGGCAAGTAGCATCTTTTATGTCAAGGTTCGTATGCTTGATCAACTTGAAAAAAGTAAAAGCTTCATTTTAACCATCACTTGATTAGGAATAGCATTGCTCACTGTACAACATAACATCATTTTTGCACGACTTTCATATACGATCCTGCAAATGCCTTCAGACAAACCTCACCCGACATTGTTTCCATTGTCAGCTGTTCTGCTTATACTTATCAAACATCCGATTCCGGCTGTCCTTCACTTCTATTTATCCCAGTGAACAATCAGACAATACCAGACCGGCTAACTGCACATTGTGGGACTGTTGGAACCTCCTGCAACGTGCCACTATACTTAGCATGATTCAGTTTGAGTAGATCGTAGAAGTTTGCTGTTACTCATTCCTTTTTGACTTACAGCTGACTATATATCTCACAGGACTTCCCACGTCGTTTGGTTATTATCTTCTTCTCCTTTTCTTCGACAGCAAATCATGAGTCACAATACCTCTGCAAGATGCAAGTGAATCCGAACCTAGTCAAACAACAGGTACTTCAACCAATGCACCACCCGCCAAGACACAGCAACATCGTAAACACCAGTCAGTCCACTGCAATGCTGCCAACGCAGCCACTTCAAATATCACCCAGGATGCAGATTGAAAATTAGTAAGTCGAACCAGAAGCTGCAACAATAAGAAGCATCATGCCATCTGATGTGAGTTACTCTATATCGGGGTAGATGGCCGTCAATTAAGAACATACTGTAGAGCGGGTGTATGAAGAGAGCTACGTTACCACTGTATCCCTGCCCATAATTGGACACCCCCATCGTCAACCAAGGCATTTGTCTACACAGTCCGCGAAATCAAACATCATGATGTTGTGATCTCTTGGATCCTTGCAGATGAATTTCGAGATGACTGTCACTGAGGGTGGACGAAACAGGCTTTAATCAACCTCAGTGGAGGCCAAGGAAGCATAAATTGTTCAGGTAATTACCAATCTCATATTTAGAAGTCACAACTGATTTCTTGTAGGTTGTCAACATGTCAGCTACTATGGCAAGGCAAAGAGGTCAGGTACAGCTAGATCAGTCCAACATGCCCCTTGCCTTGAAAATGGCCAAAATGGCCAAAGTAGGGTTTTTGTGTGCCACAATTGAGGAAACACAATGTCTCATTAAGAAACCTCACACTGAAGTCACAGAAGAGAAGAAGTGGAGTGTTGTATTTCCAGGGCCTAACAAGGTGAAGGTTGTGATAGAAAGACACCCAACTATGGTTCTTGAAACTTTTACAGATGGCTGCCTTCTTTGCCAAATTGCACAACAAACAACCCACAGACACATGGGAGGTTCAAAGGAACAGATACACTTCCACCCGAAATGACACCAGCTCCACATGGAATGCCACCTGCACAACCTGCACCATCTGGTGACAATGAGGGGCATGAGATGTCCGAACATGAAGGTGTGCCACCCAGCAATGTCTATATACATACTGCACTTCCCAATGCTCAGGCTTTCAATCATGATTTATTTGCCAAGGATTACAAGCACGATCAAGATTGTATTCCAGATTTGCTGACTGATGAAGGAAAAACCACTGGTTGGTACACCATGTGCTGGGTGGTATTTGGGCTGACATTCATTTTGCAAACGGGAGCAGCCAATTGAGGAAGCCTGAGAGTGAAGACGAGAATTGATTAACAGGAACTGAATTTTTGAGTGTATTAGTATCTACAATTACCAGACAGTTTACAAGATATTTTAAAGGATATATGTATATGTGTTATTAAAGAAGAATATAGTGATAACAAAGCGAAGACATCAAAACAATAGAATGGCTGCCAAAACACCAAGGACGGGATACAGTGTCAAACAAAATGTTAGCATCTTGCGGATACGCCTGTGGCAAATTGGGTGTCGACGGAGGGTACTCAGTGTTTCATCCTTTAAGGCAGCTAATTGGAACGTCATCTAGTCGTTGTTATTCATAATCACAGCATCGGCCACCTTTATGGTCAAAAACGCAATTGAAAACCTCACTACCATCTCCTGAAACTGGGCATCAATGACGCATCAACAATTTTTGGTGATGTAAGTATGGTTATTGAAAAGTGATTTGGTCGCTGTCTTGCACAACCGACATATTGACAGTGTGTATATGTAATACAGAGTGAGATACAGTCACTGCCCGATTGTGAAAATGAATGTCAATTGAGTATCAAGGATTTTTCACTTTGCATCTTGGGTAATCTCAGTGGCGACTGGGTGTAGATAAGTATAAACAATGTATTGGCCGCATTTAGAGGCAAATACAACACCGACACACTCCCTGCCTAAATCTGAAAATGATCATCAACAGACTTTCAACAATTGTTCATCTTTCAACTTTGGTAACCTGAGTTACATATTGTGGCAGGAATTCATACATGTAGTGAGGGTGGCCTTTTCAGGCACAACAGTGGATGATATCATCATTACCCCATTATGAAAGTCACTATCAACGGAGCATCAACAATTATTGGTCATGCAGATTTGGTGATTGAAGGCATTGCATCGATATTTAAGCTTCTAACAGAACTGTTGCCTTCCTTTGAAGGCAAAAATAGAAACCATAACAGGAAAACAACCGATTCGAAAATAACGGATATTGCAAACTGCAAATCATGCAAGACGTTATTACCAACTGTTGAGTACATGATTCTGGTTATATACTATTCTGAAACAGAAAAAACGAGAGCATTCAATAAAATGACGGATGGACTCTCTGGACAACCCACCAAGAACCCATCCCATTTAGACAGAGTGGGAGACCTCTCTTGACCCGCACAGTAATTGCATGTTCAGGTTTATTGACGAATGGAACTAACAAATTGATACCCATTCAATTCCAACCCTGACCCGGACTAAGAGCAAAGGTCCGCAAAAGTTGGTAACTCTAGTGCTGGATCCTACAATGATATTATGCAGAAGATCTCAACCAACACTGTGGTATACATGATGCAGGCTACAACAGTGCTGAAGAGACTATGAAACCTTGGTGTCTACAGCAATATGAATAAGTGTCATTTTGGAGTCTAGGAAGCTAACTTTCTCAGTATTGTCATTAGTCTTGATTTACTCATCATGGAGTTGCACTATATATTAGCACCCAAAGTCTGGCCAATGCTGGAAATTGTATGGATTGGACAGGTGAATTTAGGATTTAAGAATGTCTACTGGCTGGGTAGTTGGGAATTTGGATATATAATAGCACTGACTACAGAGATACTGAAGAAAGTACAGACTTCCAGGAAGCTTGAATAGCTCAATTCAGAGTGCACTCAGCATGCACATCCTATATTTGCAATATTCTAAAGCCCCTTCACCAATTCTCCAGTGATTAGACTTGGCAAAACAGATTGATCTGCTAACTGACACAAGAAGCATTACAATTGGTAGAATTCTAAACCAGCATGATGTGTTCAAACATTGTGGTGCCAGTTAACTCCAACTGACATAAAGGGTGTCATGCAAAATGCAATTATGATTCATCATATTTGGATGTCATTTCTATTGTCGATGCAGTATAAGATTGCCATCACTGGCTTCAGGAAGTGAATCATATCATCCTGATACAACATAAACCAAAGAATCGATTTTATCTCCAAATGAGAAAAGTGCTCTTGGAGGCACTGCCTTGAAGGGCAGATTATTTCTGGTTATATGATGATGTTATTGAATATCAGAAATGCATGAACAACTGAGCTGATGAACAATTCAGATGATCCAACTACGAGATAAGCTGTGAGAAAACAATAGCATAGTGTCCAGCCACCTTGGCGGTAACCACAATCACTGATGAATATGATGACAAAGAACTGGATCTGACTGTAGCATATAGAAGCATCCAGTATGCAAGACCCAATTACTCATACTGATCAACACTGAAATTGCAGATAAGAGTGTATTAATATCCATCAATTCACCTGTGACCTTCAGGTGGTGAATATCTCTACTTGTAGCCCTCTGCCATTATGAGACCAGCATTATCCACAATAATCCCAAAAGTTATCCTATTGTAATAATCAAGAATGCAGTGCTAGTATCACACAATTTTAACTGCCCTATACAGTATTCAGATATTCTGAGGCATATTGCCTCCAGCGAGTTATACTCCCAAATCAAGGTACTGCATTATATATGATATGTACTATCTGCCACTGGCACCACATTCTCATCTTTTGGAGTGACATACCATGGATTGCAGTCTGAACTTGCCAGAGGTAGCAGTAGTAGGATACACAGGGATCTTGGTAATCTTGAATTATTTGAGTGCGATGGCAATTCACATCACCTGCAGAGAGGATTTTATTATAATAGAGCAAACAAAAAGGATCTTTTGAACATGTAATTGTGACATCTAATTTACCAGACCATATTATTAGCTATGCCCACAATACGTATACTCTTATAAGTGAGATGGTACATAACTCCCCTCTAGTATGAATCACCGACTGTCAACCACCTTCCAATCTGAACAGGTGGGTCCAACTGGGTGCCTAGACGAAACAGTGTCGAAGTACATATGAGCAGAATGATCTGCTGGACTATATATCGTGGGCTGCATTTGACTAGATTAATTCTGTTCACCAATCCACACAATTTTGGGTAGAGTACAACTAGTATTCAATGACATAATACAAGTTGGCCAGTGCTTTCAGTTGTATAGTTGTAGGTGTATGCATGCCTGCGAGTCATTGGATTTTCGAGGAAATTCTACTTTATGGTCATGTGCAACACCTACAGAGCACTGGCAGAACGAATTAACTTTAAAGTTGGTGGCATAGTACAGCCTTCACCCAAGAATAAACAGACATCCAGACCTTCAGTGAAGCTTGTTAACATGTGGTCTGGACTGTATATGAAAAGGAGGATCATTATCACAAAAGCTGACAAACTTGACTTGCAATGTACCATGTGGATGTAGAACAGTTTCAATGTGTTAGGGCGTAATCAGTACACACCCCATGTTATGTTCGAACCAATCCAATAACCATATCGGAGGATTGTGAACACAAAGGACAAATGTGAAAGTCAGCACATTTATACCTTGTGGCAGTGCTGTTGGAACATGCATAACCTTATCCACTGTGCCACTTGCAATCGTACATGCACAAGTTGGGTCCCGGAAGAGAACCATGAATATATCCATTATCTCCATTAACAAGATTGATTTTTGTCCATGGAAACCACAGGGAGTATTTCTGAGTTGTTGGCTAGAATCCAAGGGTAGTCAAATCCCAGAGTTGACTGGACCCATGCAGTGGCCGTCCGATGCACCTGGCAGCACTGGTGAGGCACATGGGTGCGCTGGGGAGTAGCTTGGAGACTCCTGAGTGTGTAGGTGACAAGCCTGGAAGCTTCTTCTATCGCTGTAGAGAAGTGAAGAAAAAATTGTTCTCTTTGGGAACGCTGCAGGTGAGTCTTGAAATGATAGTTACTACATATTGTTCAATGATGTTTAAGACTCACTTACTTAGTTTCAATACTCCTGTTTGTTTCCATGTATCTATATATCTATGGATCTATATATCTGTATATCTCTATAGCTATCCATCTATACAAAATATATCTGGAATGAGTGCAGACAGTGCTGTAGATCAATTTCAGATGCACCTGAAGATGACCTTTGAGTTAACTCAGCAATGCACTTGGATGCCATGATGGTGTAAACAATCAGATATCAGTGGAGGCTATGATGTTGCATGTTTGGAGATGCCCTTTGCAGTCAATATCTACATCAGGCAGATGAATTGTAGTCACAGGGAGCCTCCAGGAGTGCGTGAGAGAAGGCGAAGGAATAAGCAAAATATTATATAATTCAACCGTGGAGATGGCAGATGTTGTAATTAGATAATGTAGTCTGATCTATGCGCCGCTCTCTATACACGTTGCGAGTCGGACTTTGGCTTCTGTCATTGCGGATGGTGATGACAACAACAGCAACATTGAAGACGATGGCAATCATAATTGCAATAGAGATGGTGGTGGTAATTGCAGTAGGGATTGTGGTTGTAATGGTGTCGGTTACAGTACTGCCAGCACTTTGACAAGTAGATTGGCTTAATTAACATCAAAGGTTCCACAGACTTAGAGTTTTCAATCTGCCTTAAGATTTGCATGGAATTGCTACACTTTCCAAACTATGGCACCCACCTGTATGATCGTCCAATCTGTAGGTATCCGGAGTATGGGGCTTCAAACTGCTGTGCTCCAAAGCATAACTCTCCCAGGGAAGATCCCATGCAGGCTCTCCAGCAGGCACTTCAGCAGGCACTCAAGTAGACTTTAAAATCTACATGCAGTACAACCCAACCCTAGTTGCATTAAAGACAGGATGAGGTAGATTAAGTACCTGCTGTATGTCATTGCATCAGTAAATATAGAGAAGGTTACCAAATGACTATGTACAGTATCAGACTCTACGTTGCGCTAGAGGGGACGAAACTGCTGGTACACAACGCACATTCTTGTATGTATGCATATGGAACCACACCGTAGGAGCCCATTAGTATGAAGCAACACCCGACTGAGGATAGAGAAGAATACAGCATATTGGGATCGAAAATATCATGGCACTTCAACGTATATCCAATATCATAACTGAGGGTATGATATGTATATTCACATGGTCTAAAACGCAATGAAGTCACTATCCCCCATATCTCCCAGCGAAATATTGATGTACATGGCATTGACTGTACTCCATTGTTCAGTTATTCAATACATTTTGCTCATTATGATGACCAAGTTTTATCACTACTGTCAAGTCTATTTCAACAAAAACTAAGTTAAAAGAAACACTGAGCGAAGAGGGCAATTTACTGTCAGTCTTCTCACAACGCCATCCGAGACAGCTTCCAGAGGTCAAGTGAGATTTACAAGTACATGTTTTAATACAGACAATGTCGTATCTCCTCTCAGTCCAGAAAATAAATTTCTTACTGAATAACTAGTGTTAGCAATGGGTCCGGGTAACCTGCCAGCGGTCCGGGATTGGACTTCAAAAACCGGTTGGTTCAGTTCCAGACACGTCGAACAACCCAACCTGCTGACTTTTGGCGGGCCAACCCTGGACCCATACCCTTCAACCCACAGGCTTCACCAGGTTTTGCTAGACCTGTCAGTTCCAATCTCCGGTTCTGCCTTTCCGGTTTCACATTTATGGTCACATTCAGATCTGCTACTAATAATTATAAAATATTGACATTGGTACATTACAGTTTATTTGGGATGTATTGGCCGCCTTGGTGTTCAAAATGAACAGACACACGGGCCCTATAACATCCTGAAAATGAGCATCATCGGAGTGTCAATGATTGTTGGTCATGTATCTTGGGGGATCTGGTGGGCGACAGGTTACACACTGTCATAAACATTGTATTGACCTCCTTTATAGCAAAAAGAGAAGGCGAAACGCTCCCTACTCCATCTTGAAAATGAGTGTCAACAGAGCATTAACGATTATTGGTCTTGCATTTTCATTAATATGTGTGGCGCTTGATTACAAGCATCCATAATCAAGGATATGGCAGCCTTTATTGGCAGATATGTATGGGATATTCCCATCACATTCTCCTGGACAGTAACAACTGATTTCATTTACAGAGCTACCACTAAGTATTATTGAGCCTTTTAGCGTACAAAAGCAGTCGGAATGATGTATATAGACAATTACGGCCACATCTCACTGTGATTGACCATGATGGAAGGCCAACAATCATTGACACTCTGTTGACGAACATTTTCAAGATGGGGCAGGGAGTGGCTCTCTTTCTCTTTTGGCTATCAAGGCAGCCAATAATTCATTTATGACTATTTGCAGCCTGTTGCACCCCAGATTACCCAAGATACATGACCAACAATCATTGACACTCCTTTGACGCTTGATTTCCAGATGGGGCAGGGATGATATCGAATTCTGTTTTGCCTATAAGGGTGGCCAATGATTCTTTTATGACTTCCTGCAACCTAATAGTGGTGTGATTACCCAGGAAGCATGACCAGTAATTGCTGACGCTCCGTTGACAGTCATTTTCGAGATGCAGCAGGGATGGCATCGCAATCTGGTTTCCCTATAAATGCGGCCAATGATTCTTTTATGACTTCCAGCAACCAATCGGCAGTGTGATTACCTGGGACACATGACCAATAATCGTTGACGCTCCATTGGCGCTCATTTTGAAGATGGGGCAGGGAGGGTATCGCAATCTATTTTGCCCATAAAGACGGCCAATAATTCCTTTATGACTACCTGCTACATATCGGCGGTGTGATTCCCAGGATGCAGGACCAATAATTGTTGACACTCTATTGACACTCATTTTCAATATGAGGTAGGGAGGGTGTCGCTATGATTTTTGCCAATGATGGCAGCCAATACTTTGATTATGTATAACCACGACCAAATCAATTTTGAATTACCAGACTTACATGACCTAGAAGTGTTGACGCTCTGTTGATGATCATTTTGCCACGAGTGTATGCACATTATGCAATCATTTGATTCAGCGTAGACCATGATTCACATTGTTATAGCAGCCTTTCTAGTGTTTTAATGTACTTTCTTCTTGATCACTACATTGTTCTTTAAAAATACATATAAATATATAATAATAATCTCCAAAATCCCCTGCCTTTCGATCAATCCTTGTCATCACTTGCAGGTTTGCTCAATAGGTGGCTCTGGACTTCAAAATAGATGTTAGTTGCTTTACCACACAGTAGATAGTGTACTAACCAGTGGATGTTCCTTCATCAGTCAGTATATCTGGATCAAAATCTGTATTGTGCTGGCTATCCTAGGCCGAGGTATCAGGAGTGAACGATTCAGCACAGGGAAGAGAAGTATGGGAATACGCATGTCCGGTGGGTAAATGGACAATTTGGGAACGTTGAGCTCCGGAATTGTTACCAGTTGGTGCGGGTGGCGTTTAGGGCAGTGGTGGCATAGGCTCTGCAGTGGGCTGTCTGCGTCGGTCGGATGCAGGTGCACCTTTTCCCTTGCGACTGCATTGGGTCTGAGGATTCATTCCGGTGCCATTTTGGCAAGCAAGGCATCCGGCCGTATGGTTTTGATGAAGCATAGCCAGGTGGCTTTCCATCGCATCCTTCACATTTTTATGCCCAGCAAACTCAACTCCCAGCTTCATCTGTTCTCAGATCTCGGTGTCAGGTTTCTTGATCAGGAATTGCGTTTCATCTATTGCGGCGCGTGAAATTCCGCCTTTGGCCATTTTCGCCATATTCAAGGCCAGGTGCATGTGGGACTGTTCCAGCTGTACATACCTCCTTGCCTTGCCATGGTAGCAGACATGTTGAAAACCTACAAGAAATTAGTTACTGCTTGTAACAATGAGATTTGGTGATTACCTCAACCATATATACTTCTGTAGCCTCCTCTAAGTTGATTAAAGCCTGTTTCGTCCACTCACAGGGATGCTTATGAGGAAATTTGTCTTGGACAGTCCCAGAGCTGACAACATTATGATGTTCGATTTCCTGGACTGTGCAGACAAATGCCTTCTTTAAACCACGGAGGTTTACCGTTACGGACAGCGATAAATTGGTCACGTAGCTCTCTACATGCACCCGCTGTATGTGATACGGTTAATTGACAGCCGTTTACCTTGATATGCATATACTCACATCCAACTACATGCTGTTTCTTATTCTGGGTGCTTCCAGTCTTACGGACAACTTTTAAATGTGCATCCTGGGTCATATCACTGGTGGCAACATCCGCAGCGTCGCGGTGGACTACCTGGCGTCTGCATTCTTGCTGTGTGCCAATGTGTGACATATTTGATGTAGTGCCTGCCAATCAGCTTGATTTCGATGTGCTCTCCCCTGGCTGGGGTGGTTGTGTCTCCATGATTTGTTGGTGAGGAATAGGAGAGGAAGATGATAAAGAAAAGAAGAGGGAAGTCCTGAGGACTATATAGTTAGCTTCATGTCAGAATGGAATAAGTCCCAGCCAAGATGTTCCTGATACTGAAGATGAATCCTGCTGCGTCTCAAGTTGCAGGGGTTTCCCACTACCCTGCGATGTGCAATATGTAGATCCGATGTTGTGTAGTTGATAGCCGGGATAAATTGCGGTGTACGACTGGCAAAATTGCATGATTGTTAGACTTGAATAGGACATTGTATGAGGGAAAGGACGTCAGCAGATATTTGTCTCAAAGGATCTCCGGGATCGTACATGAAACCCACGCTAGCAATCAAGTCATGCTGTACAGTTAGCCTTACTATTGCCGTTGTATTGACAGGCAAAAGGAAGATTTTGCTTTGATCAAGATGAGTAAATGTACCAACCTTGACATAAAAGACGCAGCTTGCCTCCATATTGTGTATATCCTGCAACATCCAACCTCTCGCCCAATGAAGGCAACGCAAACTGCAATCGTCAATGCTCCGAAAGTGAACTTTTCGCGAATTCCGGTGGGCAAATATGGCAAATCAACAAAACGGTCCACCCAACAACGTCATCAAACAAAAGAAGGCAACAGCGGGTAAGAAGCAGAGAGAGTCTGATCACTTGGGGCATTGTGCAGCTTGCAATTCAAAAAGAAGCTTGCGGCTGAGAAACGACGAGAAAGACATTTCTTAACCCATGAAGACAAAGAAAAATGGATCGAGCATAATGTTTCGAGAGAGACCGCTGGGGCAAGAAACCGAGCGGAAGACGCAGAGGCAGCGGATCAGCAAGATCAGGATGATAAAAGGAAGGCTGAAAACACCAGATGTACCAACAGAGAGCCTGAAATGACCTATCAGGAGATGATGGTTGCTATCGGAGACAGTCTGAGTGATCTTTCAAGTTCCGACGATGGGAAGGATGGGGAAGATGAGCATGATGAGCAGGGCCAGCTGAGCGAAGATGATGAACCTGGCTGGGTGATGGGCACAATCACCAAAACAGTGCCGCAGCACATGGAGCGGTTTTGTCAGATGCAGATGAAGCTTGACAGATAGAATCAACCGGGATGGGAGGACGCACCCGATTCCTTCCGGGAAAGAGAAAAGAAGTTTGGCACAACTACATTGAGCGTTCCGGTAGTCTTTGAACTGCAAAGGGATGATGATGCAGCAGCAGCTTCACCGACAATATTTGGAGAGCTTATCGAGTGTCTTGACATTGTCCTCAGCATATCGCAAATGCTTGAAGGGACATCTCGAACAGGAAGTAGTCATATTCGGCTACGTTCTGGGAAGCCGCTGTCACACAAGTGTATATCTGGTCTTGCGCCACCCCCAAAACCCGATTCATCACTCATTCAGAATTCGAAGCATCTTGCACTCGTCAGCCTTTACCCCTTCACATAACCTCCGCAGCTAATCACCATATAGAATTCGGATTCAGACGAAGACATGGTGATGGCTCCTGGGACTGCGCAGGAATAGAGCTGCAAATTGGTATTCTGACGTCATCTCTTGGTGAAAAGAAATATGTGTACCAATTTTGCTAATAGTCAGCGTTTACTTACTTTCAGTGACTCAATTGTGAGACATGATAATTTGTCTGTCCATTTGCCAGGGTCAAATGCACCATCCGAAAGTTGTAGAATCACAATCAGGCTGCATGATGGCCAAAACATTCGACTTTTGTTTCCAGATTACTGTGAAGTGAACAAGCAACCGCTATATTAGTGATTAAATATACAAACCAAATTTAGGTGAGTGATGTCATACAAGTCATAGGAGGAGCTGTTCATGCCCAATACAAATGTGTCTGAATGACCACCGTTATACTGCATTTATCCATGCATGCAACTGCGTAACTCTCCGCACAGACCTGGTGCACATGGTTCAGTTGATTGAATTTGCTTATGGTATGTCCTGGAAACCGAAGAGAAGGTGCCGGATGAGGAAAGGTGAGGAAGTCAAGCTATATTTACCAAAAACTACTTAAATGGTCTACATGCCGCCAATTGCTGGCCGAAAGCGCAGAAATACAATAGGGCCACGTCATTTCTTGCCCAGATAACCTGGATAGAGGTTGATCAGAACTTTCGAGGTAACAAAGCTCCTGGATGGAAATGATAATACTCAGAAACACAATGTTGGGTGTCAATAATAAGTCTACAATTCTTTGCACACAATTATTGAGTGTACGAAGGCTGTTTCGAGGTAATTAATGTCAGCGTCAACCGAGCGTCAACGATTTTCAGTGTTACACACTCGGCAATCAAAGTGGTGCATTGTCACATTCTCAATTTATTGGTCTGTGTTATAGCAAACAAGGCAAACAACATGCATGTTGCCCCATTCTAAAAATGAAAATCAATGGAGCGTCAATGATTTCTGGCCTAGCATCTTTCAAAATCCAAATGGCTGCCCAGCGACAATAACTCATAATCGAACTATTGGCCGCCTTTCTAGGCAATAATTGTCGCTGCAACATTCCTACTATGTCCTGATAATAACTGTCAACTGAGCGTCAACACCTTTTGACATTGCGTCACGGAAATTCCAAGGGCTGTGCGGCGACATCAACCTATAATTCAACTTTTGGCTGCTTTTCTAGGCAACAATGGTTGCGACAACATCACTGCTATGTTCCACATATGAGCGTCAACAGAGCATCAACAGAGCGTCAACGATTGTTGCTCTTGCATTTTGAATAATCTAAAGGCACCGGAACGCAGCTAACCTGCAATCAACCTATCGGCAGCCTTTATTGGCAACCATACAAGTGACGATATGGGGTCCGCCTCCTACAATTCAGCACACACAGACCGTCAACAATTTTTTTTTTGTGGGTCAGAAAGCTACACAGCAATTAAGTGCATTGCGCTGTTCATAAATTGAGTTTTACGCGGTCAGTCATTTCAATATGTCCTTGTATACAACTTCACAAATATGCATGCAATGTCTCGCAGATCTGATTTTTTTCTTCTAGCTGTAGAGTCCATATTCAAAAACCCACATTCTTTTCTACTATAATGTTACTTTGGGCAGTCGCTCGTGTCAGATTACCAAGCGTTCCTATTCCTACTGCCATGTTCCATTCAAAATGTTTAAATACCTCAATGCTAGGGATTATGATCTCTTCCAAAAATGAACATATCTTTAACCGTAATTTGAGTGACCTTACTTTGCAAATGGTCTTTGACGTTTGGTGTGCTTCAATGAATGCAGGCTCGAAGCATTCAATTGCTTGGAATGATTTGAGACGTGGCTTATCATAGCAATTTTAGTTGCACTGTGGAATTGAGAAGACCAGCAACCCTGGAATCATATGTATTGTTTGTTATCAAGTTCTTCCCCATCCATCAGAACATGGGGCCAGCTCAATGGGGAAACACTTGCAGCAGAAACCTCTCATTGCAAAGTTAAACGAATTAACATTGTCAGAAGTTACTGACTTGAGTAGTTTGACCGTCAATGAAACCGCATTGGCTATCCTGAAGAGGCAAGGAAGTCGAGGAATTACAATAGTCAGTGCACGGAGGAAAGTCATATTTGACATCCGGATTAATCCGTATTGACCGAAGTGATAGACAAACGCTCTAAACAGGAAGCTAAGAACTTTGAAACATCCGAATTTCACCAAGACACGTGGAATCGCTACGTTATGTTAGGATTTCTTTCAGCTCATATTCCATCGAATGCTATATCAAATCTCGAGCTATGACGGTCATAAAAAGCATGATGAAGTCACCTAGTACTGCTTTCTGCCACAACACTTAGCAACAATTGCCGGAGGGAATATGCACTGACTGTGGATCCAATTAAGAAGCATTTACCATCACGAAATAATGTTACTTTAGCTTTGGACGGATGGATATCCAGAAACAAACTCGCCATAATGTCGTTCATTGTTTGCTATATGGATCCAAATTGGGCATTGCATGAAGTACAACTCGCTTTTGATGAGGTTGATCTTCTATTCTTTTCCAATTTCAAAACCTAATTACGCATGATAGGTCAAGGGCCAACACCCTGGAGCAATGGTAGCCGTACATTTGAACGAGGTGCTTGAGTATTTTGTGCTTACCGACAGCAGTTTGCCTGGAATTACAACAGACAACGCTTCCAGAAAATACTCGATGACATGTGAACTGCAATTAACATTTAAGGACTCCGGAAGCAAGTGGCCTGCATTGAGGAACCACATACCATGCATGGCGCACATCATACAGCTGGCTTTAGATGCATTCATGAGCAGACGGGTGTAAAAGGCTGCACCAAGTCTTGGGAAGCCCATGAGCGTGATCAGCAATTTGGAGAGAATGAAAGCCTAGACGTTGGAAAGAGTCCAAGTCTTCGAGAAGAGGGCAATGTTAGAATCAATGAGGTGTCGGCCATGAGACCAGGTTTAGCAAAGATAAATGAGAAAGTACGTATTTCAAGATATTTTGAAAGTCCTGAAACTTACCTTCTTCTGGCGGAGAATGCTTGCTGTATTGATTACACTGACACCGAGTTGTCGAAATGAGTTGATTGACTGTCAAAAAGCCAAAGTCCGCATCGTGATACTACATATTATCAATGTGAAGATACAGCGGAACTCGACACTAGAGTTGCTTAAGTGAGCCTACCGATTACGAGAATTCACCTGCGAGTGGCTCCAAAATCTACAGTATAGCGATTACTGGTCTCTCTTCACACCACAGGATGAATGGACCATTCTCAACTATGTAATGGAAGTTTTGAGGCCATTCCGATATTGGGCCCTGTGGATGTTGAAGAGGCATACAGTCACATGGGACCACGTTATCACCGTGTACAATGACATGTTTGATCACATGGATATCATTAGGCGAGCTTTGGCTACAAAGTTGACTCAATGGAAGGAGGACTTGTTCTTGGCCATTAAGTTAGCTCGACAAAAGCTGCCCAAATATTATGCTGTAGTGACTCCCACGACATGTATGGATCTCATTTCTGCACTGATCCTCGATCGTTTCCGGAAGTTGTGATCATATCAGAATTGGGACAAGGGAATGGATATTATATCTCAGGACGAGACATCCTATACTACTCAATACAACCAGGCATTTCTGAAGCATGTGGAGAATGAATACTATGCCAAACATTGAGGTGTGCCGGTCAATAAATCCGAAAACGTACCGAGCAGCAATCTTGTACCCTCCCCAATGGCTTCATGATCTAGTCAATTACCCTTCAATCCACCGGTTTTGTCCAGCTATGATGAAGAATACTTAACACCTAAGAATGTGGCTGAAACAACACCCGGACGAAGTGATCGCGCAGCAACCTTATTGACGGCCGCCAAGCTCTATTTGAATTCACTTCCTGTACCACCAAAGGACTGAGGGCCGATTGATCCAAATCTCAATGATTACCACTCTGACCCAATGGAGAGTAGCACTGCATTTTGGATACCGGACATAGCCGACAGGTGGCGCCAGCCAGAGGAAATGCACTCAAAGTACACTGATCTCGCCAATGCGGTGCGCAACATATTCTCTATCATACTACATGGTGTTGAAGTGGAGTCTAGTATTTCCCTTGGGCGAAATGTTATCGGCTGGAGGCAGTCAAAAACCACAGGCGAGACCTGTTGCGAAAAGGTCATAGTAAGACAGTGTGCTTGAGCCAATAACGGGATTTTGGTAGCTGATGACGCAGGATTGGATACAAAGAACACAGAAAACGACTAGGAAATGAAGAAATAGGCAGAGGAAAAGAAATTGCACTGAATGGCCAAGGTCCACGACTTATTGTCGATGTGACAAGGCAGCTAAAACCTAAGTGCTACACGGAAGGAATCTCGCACTCAAACCAAGATGACGACAGCAGTAGGATACATTTCGGACACAGAAGAGATCATCAAAGCATCCTGGTCAGTCTATCAACATGATGGCGTGGCTGCATTTAAACTGTGAGACAGAATACCTTTGCCACCAGCTTTGTCTGCAAAGAACCTCCCTGGAGGATGAACTCAAATATTAAATGTCCGCTGAATCTGGAGAATCAACCATCATCCAGTCAAAAGTGATGAGGATTGCGCACCTGACAGCATGTCGGACACCTAACATTGGCTAAACTGGAATCGCAACTTGGATAATCCAATTGACAGCGATGACGATTGCGCGGTAGATGTTGAATCTGATACAGAGCAAGGCATGGGCATTGAGGATCTGGAATGCACAAAGCAGAGGGATTTGAGTGCTGTGCCAAATGTTCCAGGATTGATTCGGCCTACATGGAAGTCAAAGAGACAGGCTGCAAAGGTGTTGGTGACAGTTAATGCAATAGAAACGAGGAGGAATAAGGGAGTAAAGAAAAAGTAGCACAGAATGCGTCAATGTTTCACCAGGTTCTTTATATAGCTTGACCAAGAGTTGAAGTTGGAGATAGATCATGGGCGGACGGTGAGCAGCAGCTTGTGTATATCGGTTGATAAATAGATGAATAGCAGGTGCAATGAATCTTATAGCAAGATATATTAACTTTAGTCATGTGGGAGCAAACAGTCCAAGAAAGTTACTGCACTTGGCTTTGCCAATGGGCAGAGTCGCAATCGGCCAGAAAGACAACCCACAAGTTCAAATCATGATGAAATCAATTATCGATAGCAGTAGATGTTGCATGGATAATACATCAAAATGAGCATCAACAGAGCGTCAATGATTTGTGGTCTTGTAAGCACGGTAATTGAACAGTGATCTGGCCGCTGTTATGCATAACCAATGTATTGCCAGCTCTGATAGGCAAAAGTGACAGCAGCATGGTCGCAGCCCTATTCTGAGACTGAGCGTCAATGGAGTGTCAACGATTTGTGATCTTGTAAGTACGCTCATTGAACATTAATCTGGTTGCTGTTATGCATTACTGACATATTGGGAGCTTTTATTAGCAAAAGAGATCGCAACACGGTCACTGCCCCATTCTGAGAATGAGCGTCAGTGGAGAGTCCACAATTTTTAGCTTTGCATCTTGGCAAATTTATGTTCCGATTGGTTGCAGACATCCATTTATGACATATTTGCACCCTCTGGATGGAAAAACAACTGCGATATGCTCCCTGCCGCATCCTGAAAATGAGCATCAACAGACTACCCATACTTTTAGGTCTTGCATATTTCGTAATAAAGACATTCCACGGATCTTCGCGCACATAACCAAATTAGTGACTGCCTTGACAGGCATCAATACAATGTGTCAAAGGTAAAACACGGAGTCCAAATTGAGCAATATTGCAAAATGAAAAACATCCAAAAACATATTATTGGTTGTTGAAAACGCGATTTTGATACGATACTATTAACAAACTGCAAGATCAAGAACCTTATATGAAACAATAGATGGACCTGCTGGGTGACCCGCTAACAACCTGCCCAATTCGGACGGATTTGGAGTTTACCATCGAACTGTACCCTTGTTGACTGTTCCGGTTTAATGACGACCCAGACCACCAATTTGGTAACGGCTCAGGTTTGACCCGTACCCGGACCCAAAGTGACGGTCCAGGACCGCTGCTAACACTCCAAAAAACCCTTAGTACTTTCCCAAGGTGGAATCTTCAACACAAATTATCACTGAAATACTGAAAACACTTACAATATGCATCGTAGACTGAGCCATGGTGTGGTTGATAATGGATACACACTGCACCCAGATAGTGCACAAAAAACATATTAATAGATTGCAGCCATTTGACAGATGATGAAACGGCCACAAGCAATACTCAATCATGCCACTCCACAGAGTACTCAACTGTGGGTGCACAATGGCTCACAGATAGATGTGAACTTAGAATTCTACAGAAAGTCTAATTAACCAGGTGTAAAGAAAATGAAAGTTTTCCTTCAGACTCAATCAAATAGATACAGTGGTGAAGCAAAGGAGGTTGCTTACTACTTCAGCCCAATACAGTCTGATTTAGAATTCCATTTGCAACTATTCCACTATGGAGATCCCAGCAAATTCCATATACATCAAGCATCTCAATACAAGGCAGAAACATTCAACAATTGCACAGTCAGTGATAGAAATGAGCAACCAGGTGGAGGATATTCAAGATCGACAGAGACATATACATCGCGATTTCACCATAATCAGACTCTCACTGATATCATGCAGAAGATGTAAAGCAGTCTCAATTGGACATTCAAAGCGATATTGATAAGTTATACCTTCTGTCTCCAAAGGGCAAATATACCAGGGTGAATCTGTGTTATGCAAAATAATGTGAATTGCAGCACAGTGGAAAGGCTTTCAGTTAACAAATTACACCCCTAGGAAATCTGCAAGATTGGACTACATCCCAGAATTCCCTAAATGGTGAAGCAGTTAATTATAGATGATGCAAATTTCATTGGTATCAAACACATATTAGATTATGCAACTGATTCAGAGTGCAACCTAGACCGCAGGAAGTGACTGCATCAACTTTCACACCATCAGCAACCGCTGTCACCAGAATCATCTCAGCAAGGCAGTGAAAAGTGCAACTTCTGAACATGGATGTCTAGGCTGGCATCAGCACTGACATCAGCAAAATGTATTCTAGTCACTGGAAGCTTCCAGGAGTGTCTGAGAGGATGTAGTGTGTAAACTTAGATGCATCAATTTCAGGAGAGTATCAGACCCAAGCATCGCATCCTGGCCGACCTTTGGAGTAACTGGGATCTTTGATGACTGGTAATGAAGTACTATGGGAGTGATTGATATAGGCTTGAGAAAACCTTGAAGCGCCGGCGACAAAGCTGGGAGTGCCGTCATCAAGTCTAGGAGCGTGAACGACAAGTTTGGGAGCGCTGACGACAGGTCTTGGAGTGCCGATGACAAGTCTGGGAGCGCCGATGGAAAGCCTACGAGCTGCTGGGGGTGCTAGAGACATGCCTGAGAGCACCTTGAATCACTGTAAAGCAGTCTGGGGAAAACAACATCTTGTTGGGGAATGTTGCTGGTGCGCCTGGAAATCATTGCTACTACTTATCATTCAAAGATTTTTAAAACTCATGTATTCAGTCTGTATTCTCATCTATCTATCTATATAGCTACCCATCTACACACAGTATATCTGGACTGGCTGCAGGCGGTGCTTCAGAGCAATTCTAGGTGCGCCGGAAGTTGACAATCGAGTGACCTCAGAGATACCCACCAAGGACATAATTGAGCAAGTTTGGAGATGCACTTCGAGGCAGTAATCGATTGTAGTTGGAGGTACCCTTGGAGGCCTTCATCAACTGAACTTTGAGATGCACTGCGAGATCCTGAATGAGCGAGTTTGGAGATGCACTTGGATGACATAATCGTGCGAACTTGCATACTGTAATTGAACATGTTTGGAGATACCCTTGCAGGCTATAATTGAGCAAGTTTGGAGATACACTTACATGCCGTAATCGAGGTGGTTTGGAGATGCACTTTGAGGTGGTTGTTGAGCGGATTTGGAGATACACTTGGAGGCCGTGATCGAGTGAACTTGGAGATACACTGAGAGGCCGTGATCCAGCGGGTGTGGAGATGCACTTGGAGGCCATGATCGTGCAATCCTGCAAGCCGTAATTGAGTGAGTTTGGAGATTCAGTTGGAGGCCACGATCATGCGAACTTTCAGGCAGTAATTAAGCAACTCAGCAGTTACACTTGGAGGCCGTAATGAAGCTAGTTTGGAGAGGCACTTGGAGGCAATGATCATGCAAACTTGGAGGGCGTATTGGAACGAGCTTCGCTATACACTTGGAGGCTGTAATTGATCGAGATTAGACAAGTACTTGGAGGCGGTCAATGGATGGCCTCCCGGCTGCGGAGACTCTATTCATCAGTTAGTTGACATCCAAACATGGGAATGTGGCAAGGTGACATTAACTGGGAGCTCGCCTGGTATGCTGGATGATGGTTTTCTGTTACGGAGGAAGGCATGCAGGAAGCTGATGCTATATTGGAAGTCAACTTGTAATCATGATATTGAAGGGAAGACAAACCATCACGGGTGGATACTGTACTCCGTGAATGCTGAACTTGGTGTATGCTGTATTCGGAGTGTGGAGACTCGTTCTATTCCGTACTCGGCGTATGCTGTACTCGGTGAATGCCGTACTTGGTGTATGCCGTACTCGGTGTATGCCGTGCTCGGTGTATGCTCTACTCGGTGTACTCTGTAGTCGATTTAAGCTGTAGTCAGTGTACGCTGTAGTCTGTGTATGCTGTAGTCTGTGTATGCTGTAGTCGGTGTACGCTGTAGTCGGTGTACGCTGTAGTCGGTGTAAGCTGTAGTCGGTGTATGCTGTAGTCGGTGTACGGTGTTGTTGGTGTACGCTGTAGTCGGTGTATGCTGTAGTCGGTGTATGCTGTAGTCGGTGTATGCTGTACTAGTTGTATGTTCTACTTTGTTTATGCTGAATATGGTGTTAACTCATGGTCATGCCATGGAGAGATAGAGAGGGATGACTGAACTTTGTGTTCTGCAATGATGGGAGAGTTGTGGATGATAAAGAGAGAGATGGAAGATGAAGATGAGAATGATTTGGACGATACGAGCGGATATGAGAAATCAGGGGTTCAACCTGACTGATTGTGTTCGGAACTCCTCATTCGGCGGTATTCACACTGCAGTGCTGGACTTGTACCTTCCGTATCAGGGATGGTAAATTATGTTGCACACGCAATTGTCTAATTCCCAGTTTCTCATGATGATTTGGTTCAGCTCTTCTCTTCTCTTTCCTTTTCGTCCTGAACTCTTCCGTCACGTAATAACACGAAGTTAAGTCATTCCTCTCCATCCTTCTATGCCATGATCAGGAGTTAACACCTTGTACAGCACACACTGAGTACAGCATACACTCAGTACCACATACACTGCATACTGCATCATCCCAAGATCAACTGACTCCCGCTCCCAGCCAGTCTCTCAGCTCTCAGCGGACCGCAATGTACTCAATTCTCTACATTCCCACAATTACGAACTAACCAATGAATGAAGTCTCAGCTTGAATCGTACACACCTCCCGAGCTACCGCCTCCAGATAGTCTGCCTCCAGATTGTTCGCCTCCAGATTTTCTGCCTCCAGATTGAATGCTGCCCGATTGACTGCCTTCACACTGATTACCTGCAGATCAACCGCCTCGAAGAACTCCTCCAATGGTGATCAATCATGGCCTCCAAGTGTAACTCCCAACACGCTCCATTATGGCTTCCAAGTGCATCTCTGAGTTCACTCAATCTGGCCCTCCTTGTACATCTCCAAACTCACTGAATCATGATATCCAAGTGCCTCTCCGAGTTCACTCAAATCTCCGCCTCCAAGTGCATCTGTGAGTTCACTTGACCTCTCAGTCTCCGAGTGCATCTTGACACTCGCTCAATAACGCGTCTGAAATGCATCTCTGGGTTAGCTGGATCGCAGCCTCTGAATGCATCTCTGACTTCAGTCGATCTCTCCGTCTCGAAGTGCATCTCCAAACTCACTCAACACCTGCCTCCAAGTGCATCTCTGTGTTTACTCGATCGCACTCTCCAAGTGCATCCCCAAACACAGTCAATAAAGGCCTCTTTCATCATCTTGAAAGAGGAATGGCGGGTGTATGGACATGCAGAGGTAACAGAGGTGGACAGACTGTCGGGGAGTATATATTCGGCAGACCCCGCAGTAGATAGACATCATCTCATTTCCATCTCATCTTATCATACAATGAATATACACACTCTATTTTTCCCAACTTTTGGTCTCACTTGCTCTGTCCAAGATTTTGTGGATTCTCAATAATGAGTACTATTATTTCTTCTCTCCGGATTCCTGCCCTCCTCAAACCAGAAGCGCTCATTCTTATGGATTCCGCTTGGATGTCGCAAGAGGTGCGGTGGAGTATTGATGGTTGGCTCTCTGTCTTCTAACTTCGTCGTTTTTCCACAACAGCCTCCAAGTGGTTTCTCTCTCAGTCCTCTCAACGGGTGTGTCCAGGTGCCCCTCTGATTATGCTGAAGTACCATCTGCAGCCAGATTGAAAGTATGTTTATATATAGAGAATTCAATAATGAATGCCATATTATGATATGGCGAATCATGCAAGCTTAACAAATGAAAATGATAAGATGACATACCTTGTGGTTATGTAGAAACCACTGCTGTGAGATTACGGCATGAAGACTTCTGCAGCGCTGCCCAGCAGTCATGCCTTCTCTGGCAGTATGCTGCAGAGCTGCCCAGCGGTCTCAGCTTCTCTCAAAGTCTCCCGCAGATCAGCACCGAGGTCTCAGGAGCTTCAAAATTTGGCTATTCTATAGGTCAAATCTCTGAGCACCTCAGAATCCTCTTGCAGAGTCTCAGAGCACTTTGCTTAGCTCCAGGTGGGTCTGGAGGCATCTAGAAGTACTCAAAAGCACTGGTGAAATTGCCCGGAGTGTCTGGGAGAATTGTGTGTTGCTTCCGGACTGATTTACATTTGGCTGATGGCATCATGATAATCCGTAGTTCGACCACATAATCATAGGTGCTCTGGTGTATTGGAATCTAGAGATGTTTCTGACTATGGGCAGTTGGAGAGAAACTGCTTGAACTGTGGCAGAGCTAAAAGTTGATCATTCCTGTGTCCAATGTGTAGATGTGCCTTTCACATCAATATCCTTGGTGCCTACGAAGATGGCATAGTACTTAAGCACCAGCACTTTTTGGACTGTTAACAAGCAATCAACCATTTCACCTCTGCAGCTATAATGCTTGCCAACAGTAGACGGACGAATTGGAGGTTGAAATGTGGTCCTTTGGTTCATGGGCATTGATGGCAACATTCAAGCGAATTCAACTTTATACGATATCCTAGAGGTCAAGAATTGTCTAAGGCAGCCAGAAGCCTCATATCTCAAGTAAATATTTATGCACAATGGCACAACTGGGTTCTTTTGATGTTGTTCCCAATGTTCAAATACGCCATCGACTCATGGAGATTCAACTAGTATGAGTAAATATCAAATCCAGTACCAGAATTAACATCATCACGCTCAAAGCTCTCGATACATCTGAACTACCCCACAATGCAGTGTGTATTTTACTATACAGCTATGACAGTTAGATCACATAGCTGAGGGAGCACCACTATGTAATAGCGATAGTTGAACACAGAGAGGACTCAGTACTGCTCAACAAGCCAGAGGTACGATATGTGATGCTTAGTGTATGCTGTCTTGTGCAAAATTTAGCATTAATTAAGCTCAACAACCATGAGATGGATTTGACCACTGTCAGTGGACTTTACTCCAGAACTGGAGATTGCCAAGGAGAGGGACACTGTTCAAGTATACTGGTGCAGTGGTATGAAGATAGAGAAGAGTAAAGTTGTAAGATATGGCTGTCAGATGTTGGGGGAAGTACACTGGTGAACTACTCCACATTGGAGATCTATCCAAATTCACTTGAAACTCCAAGTCAGAGTCATGATGACACTCTTACTCCAGACATTGAAATGATCACTATGACAGCATTGGACCATATGTCTACTAATGATGAGACCATCATAACATTCCTTTCCAGAATGAGGAAATGCAGTCGACTGCTCTCTTTGACTATAGCAGATTCCACATTAGTAATTGTAGGTAAGATTACGACTCTCAATGCAAGCGGTAAATGAGCAGCCACACAGCAGAAGTGGTGATTGTGGGAGAGAAGCATCCTCGGATAATTGAACAATGGCTACCAGCTTGCCAAGTCATTATTTGAAGTTGTTGGACCAGCAGAGTTTGTCACATTCCTGGGTAAATAACTAGTTATTCAAATTCTGGATTTTATGGTGACATTATTCCAAATTCCTGATTCCAAATTGAGGTGAATTAACAAGTGTTGACAACAGTTCAGGAGCATCACTTCGGGTCTGGGTCTGGGTCAGAACTAAACCGTTGCCAAATTGGCAGTCCAGATTGTCAATACATCCGAACCATCAATTTGAGTATCGATCAATACAAATCTCTCAATCCATCAGAATTGGGCAGGTTGTGAGCAGGTTGCCCAGCGGGTCCCTCTGTAAATTCATATAATACTCTTGTTTTTGCAGTTTGATGATAGTGTCTTATCAAAATCAGGCATTCAGCAGCCAATAATGTCATTTTGCCTTTTTGCAGTGTGCGATATCGACTATTTTAGAATCCATGTTTTGCCTTTTATATGTCATATTTTTACCTAAAATCGCAGTTAATTGGTCTGTTATAAGCTCATATATCCACGTAATGCCTTGATTACCCGATGTGGAAGACCAAAAATTGTTGCCACTTAGTTGACGCTCATTTTTATGATGGGATGACGCATATGTCATGTACTTTTTCCAATGAAAATGCTGCCAGCACATTGTATATGAATTACTGCCATAAAGCGACACTTTGATTAGCCAAGATGCAAGACCAAAAATCGTTGAAGCTCCATTGACGCTCATTCTCAGAATGGGGCAGGAAGCATGTCGATAGTGTTTTTGCCGCTAATGGCGGGCAATATCTCATTCATGTATGTTTGCAACCAATTGCCACTTAGATTACCCAAGATGCAATGCCCAGTAATGTTCTTGCACTGGTTACTCTCATCCCACTAAAATTTATACATTTTGGTAAATGATTCATTTTGCCTGCTACGCTACTGTTTATTAACAAAGATTCACTGCTGACCACTCAAAATCATCCCATACTGTTTCTCTAAGTGTCATTCTTGGTTAAACTAGATGAAGAACCGAGTGAAAATACATTGACTGATTCTGTCCTACATTTTGTTGATCCCCTTATTGCTCCTCGTTTCCAATGTATTGACTGTCATCAATACCTTTTCCTTTGTTTTCTTTGACCTCTATGTTGCCAAAATCAATCCGGCAACATTCGGTGTGGTAGTTACAGTCCGTTGCTCTGGGGTTTCTGTAACTTCGATGGCATTTCCTAGCTATATGTCAGATGCATTGGATGCCTCCCAGTTGTCTTCACTGTCGTTTGGATTATCAAACTCCGCATTCCAGTCATGCGAATCTTCAGTGACCAAAATGCTTTGCGGTGAACTATCCTCATCACTTTCGGCAGGATGGCGGTCTATTCATTTCATTCGGTGGAATTTCAATACTTGAGGTTGCCCTCCAGGGAGGTTCTTTGCAGACAACGCTGGTGGCAGAGGTCATCTTTCCGACAATTTAAATGCAACCGCACCACCATGTTGCAAGTTTGAGCAGGACGCTTTGACGACTTATTCTGTATCTGAAATGTATCTGACGTTAGTCACATGCTTGTTTTGAGCGCGAGATTCCTGATGTGTAGCACATAGGTTTCATCTGCCCTGCCATATCTCCAAAACGTCATAGACATTGGCCGTTCTGACCACGGTCTGTTGATCCTCGTACATCTTCATTTCCGAGTCGTTATCAGCATTTGTCATATCCAATGTTGGGTCATCGCCTGCCAATAACCTGTTATTAGCTTGAGCAAACTGCCTTAGAACAACTTCTTTGGGAAGGTTCTTGCCTGTGGTTTTTGACTGCCTCCAGCCGATCACAGTCTTGCCAAAAGGAAAAACTGGCCTCCACTTCTACAACATGTGGTATGATAGAGAATATGTTGCGTGCCACATTGGAGAGATCGGTGTACTTTAAGTGCGTTTCCTCTTGTTGATGCCACCCATCAGTGATATCCGGGATCCAAAATGTACTGCAAATCTCCATTGGGTCGGAGTGGCAAGCAGTATGATTTGAATTGATTTTCCCCCAGTTCTGAGGTCTTTCAGGCTCTGAGTTCGAATAGTGCCTGGTGGGGGTCAGTAAGTGTGCTGCGCAATCGGATGTTCCTGATGTTGTTTCGGCCACATTCTTTGGCATTACATATTTTTCATCAGCGTGGAATTAATCCTAGGTATCATAAGACGATTGACCAGATCTTGAAGGCATTGGGGAAGACAAACGATTGTTGATTGGCACAATGTCAGGTTCGATGACAGGCAATTTCCGATGATTGGTGCAGTATTCATTCTCCACAAGCTCCAGGAACCCCACATGGCATTGGGTAGTATACGATGTCTCGTTCTCGGGATTAATATTCATTCCCTTGTTCCACTTCCTGAACAATCGGAACTCGCGGAAAGAAATAAGCATAGGTGCTGAAATGAGAAGCATACCCGTTGTAGGTGTAACTTCAGTATAATATTTTGCCAGCTTCTGGCATGCAAACATCACAGCAAAGAATAAGTCTTCCTTCCATGGAGTTCTATTCTTGGCGAACGCTATCTTGATGCCATGCATATGATCAAACATGTCATTGTAGCCAGTGATGACATGGTGCAAAGTAAACATAAGCCTTTCGACATCCAAAGCGTCCAGTACTGGAATGGCCTTAACACTCCCATGACATACTCTACAATGGTCCATTCATCTTGTGTTGGGTAGCGTGGCCAGTAATCACTGTAGTTTGGTTTCTTGAGCAACGTGCGGGTGAATTCTTGTAATCGGAAGGCCTGCTCAAGCCACTCCAGTGTCAAATTGCACCATGTTTTCACATCCATAATAGGTTGTACTGCGACTCGCACTTTGGCTTGCAGACATTCAATGAACTCATTTTGACGACCAGGTGTCGGTGTAATCAATACAGCAATCAATCTCTGCTATATGATGGTCAGTTTCAGGACATTCAAACTATGTTGAAATATGTACTTTTTGAATTATCTTTGCTAAACCTGGGCTCATGGCAGACTCTTTGTTGATTCTAGCATTGCCCTCTTCTCGAAGTCTTTGACTCTTCCTATCTCTATGCTTTCATTCTCTCCAAATTGCTGATCACGCTCATGTGCTTCCCAATACTTGGTGCCGCCTTTCGCACCCTCACTGTTCATGAATGCACCTAGATCAAGCTGAATAACGTGCGCCATGGATGGTATGTGATTTCTTGATGCAAGCCACTCGATTCCGGAGGCCTCGAGGGTTGACTGTGGGTCTCCATTCAGTGAGTAATTTGCGGAAGCGTTATCTGTTGAAATTCCAAGTAAACGGCCATCGGTAAGCTCGAAATAATCAAGCACTCACTTCTAATGTACGGCCAGCCGTGCTCAAGGTTGGTGACCGTTTTCCTATTATCCTTGAGTAGCTTTTGACATAGGGAAAGAATTGGTTTTCGACCTCATTGAATGCGAGTTGTACATCTCGCTATGCCCAATTGGGATCCATATAGTTAGGAATGTCAGACCTTATGGCTGATTTGTTTGTTGATGTCCACCAGTGTAAAGTTAAACTAAGTTAATTTTTTGATGGCAAGTGCTTCTTAATTGCATCCACTGTCAGTGAGTATTCTCTCCAGCAAATGTTGCTCAACATGCTGGCGAATGGGAGCACCAATTTGCTGCATATTGCATTGTATGACCATCGTTGTTTGAGGTTTCAAACTGCATTCCCCGGAATATAGGGTGAAATATATCTTAACATGAAGTAGCGATTCCAGGTGTCTTGGGGAAATTCAGGTCTATCAAAGTCCTTCACTGCAACTTTGGAGCATTTTGTCTGTCAATGCAGTCAATATAAATCAAACCTAAATGGCAAGTATGAATTTCCTCTGCAAACTTACGATTGGAATTCCACGACTTCCATGTCACATCAGCATGGCCAAAGCTGCTTCATCGACTGTTGAACTAGTCAATTCAGTAACTGCCAACTCTGTAAATTTGTTCAAGTTTGCAATGTTCACTTTTCCCAACAAGTGTTTCCCCACTGAGCTGGTCACAAGCTCTGATGGATAGTGAAGAACTTGATGCCAAACAATACATACGATGCCTGGATTGCCAGTTTCCTCAATTCTGCAGTGTAAATTTAGTTGCCACGAAGCCGCACGTCTAGAACTATTGCACACTATCGGGCACTGGAAGCCTACATCTACAGATGCCCACCAAGCATCAAATTTGATTCGACATTTAACGTCCTTCAAATCACAAATACAGCCATGTTCAAATTTCGAAGATATCATAATCTCTAGCAACGAGGTATTTAAAGATTTTGAATTTGACATCACTGTAGGGATTAAAAATCAGGCTAATTCGAATGGAATGGCTGTCAAAATTAACGTTATAGTAAAGTGATCAGCTGGTTTTTCAATATTGACTTTAGAGCTACAAGAAAGAAAATAGTCAGTCCTGTGAGACTTGGTAGGCATATTTGTAAAGTGCAATACAAGGACATACAGAAAAGACTGACTGTGAATAACTCCATTGAGGGACAACATAGTGCAGTTCGTTGCTGTGCAACTTACTGAGCCCCCACAAACACGTTGGACTCTCTGTTGGCGCTGATTGTTAGAAGGTGGTTGCAATATTGTCCGTAGCATTTCTACCCATACAGGCAGGCGATAGTACCAATATAGGTTAACACTGTTGCATAGCCCATTGCTTATCCAAGATGCATGACCAAAAGTAGATGATGCACTGTTAACTCACATTTTTAGGAGGTATTAGCGATATCGTCACTTGGATTGTTGCCCAGAAATGAAGCCAATACATTGATTACAGGTTGACACCACTGTATAGCCCTTTGATGATCCAAGATGCAGGACTCAAAAATGTTGACACTTCGTTGATGCTCATTTTTAGAAGGTACTAGCGACATTATTGGTAGGATTTTTGCACATAACAGCAGCCAAAACTGTGACTATAGGTGAATGCTATTGCACAGCCCGGTTATTGTCGAAGATGCAAGACCACAATTCATTCATGCTCCGTTGACGCTCATTTCTGAATTGGGGCAAGGAGCATATTGCCTGCCTTTTGAGCTAAAAAGAGGGCGAATACTTCCTCTTTCGATGGATGTGACTATGCAGCCCTTTGATTGCTGAATGGGTCAGACTTTAAATTGTGGACACTTCGTCAACCCTCATCTTAGCGACATACTCTCAGTTATTGGGTGCTCAACAATTGTACACAATATTCATACAGTCATTATTGACAGCCAGCGTAAGATTTCTATGTATAATCATTTGCATCCACAAGCTTTGAGACATCTCAGTTTCTGAGCCACCACTATGCATGTCATCAAGACGACTAATTGCGTCCATCCAATGCATTTCAGCGCTTTCGGCCGGCAGTTTACAGTATGAAAATGAATCCACTTGTTTCAGGTATATATTGCCTAACTTCCTTACCATTCCTTATCCTGCTCATTGCTCTCACTTTCCATGATGTAGCATCAGCAATGTTCAACATCTTGACCATGTGCAGCATGTCTGTGTGGAGAGTTTTGCAGTTGGATGCATGGATTCCTGCAGCATGACGGCTGTCATTCATCCGGGTTCAGGTTGTGCATTGACTGCTTCTTCGATGCGTTGTATAACATCACTGACTTAAACATTGTTCGTATATTTCATCGCAAATATATGTTTTGCTTTCTCATTTCACTGTAATAGGCAAGACTATATACCATTCATTGGTCATCTAACTACCTGATTTGAAGTGTAGAATTTCGGCATGGCCCGTATGACCCTTGCACACACACTGAAAAATTAGCTTCTCTCACAATTTGATCACTGAAATCCAGAAACAGCTGACACGTAGCAAAACAGGTACACATATTGCTCTGACCAGAGCTGCCGCATCAAGATTAAATATTTGGCTATCTATAGCTCCGGTGACACAGGTGCCGTCTCCATGTCTTTGTCTGAATCCGATGTCTATATGGCAATTAGCTAGGGATACTATATACAGGGGTCCAAGCATACGGGTTCAACAGGCATCACATTCTCAATTGGTGACGAATTTGCCACAACATCAAGCAAGAGAGATGCTATGTCATTGTGTGACTGTGGTTTCTCTGAACCCAGCTTCTTTTGACTACGTCCTGGTCGAGAAGTCCCTTGCGGCATCTTCGATTGTCCTTGGACGATATCACGAGTCTGCATATGCTCTCCAAATGTTGTTGGTAATGGTGTGGCAGGGGTCATATCTGTTTGAGGTTTTACAACAGCCGGAACCATCAATTCGGCCGTTCCATCTTTCATATCTCTCTCATGGAAGGAGTTGGCCGCATCCCCCCGTACCTGTTGCGTCAGTTCTTGAAGCCTCATCTGCCTCCGCTGAAACCTCACCATGTGGTGCTGTGCCGTTTTGGAGATTGTGCCCATCACCCAGCCAGGTTCATCATCTTCGCTCAGCTTGCCAAGCTTGGCGTCTTCTTCATCTTGCTCGTCTTCCCCATCCTCCTCATTATTGGAACTTGCATTATCACTCACACTGCCTCCGATAACATTCAACATCTCATGGAATGCATTTTCAGGCTTTCTGGTTGTTGATCGTGCGTTTCAGCATTTCTCATATCTTCTTGCTGTTGCACAATTGCTGTCTCAGAGTCTTCAACTGGCTTTCTGGCTCCAGTGGTCACTTGATGCACATAATCTTCAATCCATTTGTCTTTCTCTTCATTGCTGAGAAAGTGCGTTTCTTGTCATTTCTCTGCTGAAACCTTCTTTTCGGATCTTAAGCTGCGCAATGCTCCCAATGCTCGGACAGCTTCTGCCTCCAAGCTACTCTTCCCTTCATTTGCTTGATGACCTCTTTGTGTGGATTGCTTGGTCCATTTGCCATATTTGCCCGCTGGAAGTGGCAAAAGATTCTATTTCACAGCATTGACCATTGTACCTTGTGTTGACCTTGTTGTTGGGCGAGATGTTGGATGTTGCTAGATATGGACAACATGGAGGCAAGCTGCATCTTTGATGTCACGGTTGGTAGGTTTGATCAAGTTGAACAAAGCAAAATCTGCGTTTTGACCGTCACTTCATGGGAAATAGTCCTTCTAACCGTACTTCATGACTTGATTCTTAGAATGTAATTCATGTAACATCCCGGTGATGTCTTGAGACAATCATCACCAGACGTCCTTTCTGTCAAAGAATGTCCCTTTTATATCTATCAAACATGACATTTTAGCTTTCATTCACCACAATTTATCCCTGAAAAAAACAAACAACCTCGGACCGACTTACTGCAAATTGCAGGACTGTTGGAATCCCCTGCAACCTGCAGCTATACACAGCAGGATTCATCTTGAATAGAACGTGCATGTTGGCTGTTACTCATTCCATTCTGACTTGTAGGTATCTATATATTCCTCAGGACTTCCCACTTCTTTCATTATCATCTGCCTCATCATACCACATCCACAAGTCATGTCTCCACAACCACCTCAGCCAGGTGCGATTGGATCCGACTTAAGCCAAATGACAGGTGCTTCGTCCAATGTACTACCAGCTGAGACACAGCAGCAACACTGACACCAGTAAGTTCACCCAACGCTGCCATTGCAGCCACTGACACAATGACCCAGAACAGATATTCAAAAACAGTACGTAAAACCAAAGGCAGCAAGAAAACAGCACCAGCATGCGAACAGATGTGAGAAACTCCATATCAATGTAGATGGCAGTTAACAACCAACATAATGAACTGCTGGTGTACATAGATTGCTACGTAACCATTTTATCACTTCCCGTAATGGGGAAACACCATGTTCGACCAAGGCATAGGACCGCACTGTCCGCAAAATCGAGCATCATGATTTTGTAAGTTCTGAGATCTTTGAGTACAAATTTTGTGATAAACATCCCCGGGAGTGGAAGAAACATGTTTCACACAAGTTAGAGGAGGCTACACAGTCGTATATGGTCAAGTCAATAGCCAAATCTCACTTTTAGAAGCAGCAACTAATGTCTTGTAGGTTTTCAACATGTCAGCTACTATGGCAAGGCAAAGAGGTCAGGTAGAGCAAGAACAGTCTGACATGCGCCTTGCCGTGCATATGGCCAAAAGGCCAAAGGGTGGTTTTCTCGCACCGCAATAGAGGAAGCACAATGACCAATCATGAAACCTCACGCCAAAGTGCCAGAAGACAAGACGCAAGAAGTTGAGAATCCTGAGCATAAAATCGTGAAGGCAGCGATAGAAAGACACCCAGCAATGATTCGTGAAAATCGAATGGATGGCTGCCTTTCGTGCCAAAACGGCACAAAAATACATCCGTAGTGACGCTGGAGGCACAAAGGCATGGGTGCACCTCCACAGGAAGCAGTGCCACCTTGGCCCGGAACACCACCCATGCCATCTGCTGACAGCGAGCGAAGTCGAAGCACTGAAATCGAAGGTGTGCCACCCGGATAGGTGTATATACATACTCCACTTCCCAACGCTGAATTTTTCAATCATGATGCATGTGCCAAGGATTGCAAGCGCGATGGAGATTTTATTCCAGATTTGCTGACTGATCATGGACCATCCACCGGTTGATACACTATCTGCTGTGTGGTAATGCAGCTAGTTTCGATTTTGCAGACGAAAGCAGCCTTTTGAGCACACCTTACAGTGAAGACAAGGATTGATTGAAGACAACGGGATTTTTGAGTATTATCATTACCTACAATTAGGGGACACTTTATAGTATATTTTAAAGGATAGATTTATATGCATTATTAGAGAACAATGTAGTGAAAAAGGAGAACGTACATGAAGTGGATAGAACAGCTGCCAAAAAACAATTACTGATATTCTATGGCAAAGTGAATGCATGCATATTGTGAATACACCCGTGGCATAAGGAGTGTTAACGGAGCATCCACGATTTTTGGCCTTGCATCATGGTTAATCAATGCGCGATGTGGCCGTGAATGTCTATATACAAAGTTGTCACCGGTTTTATAGGCTAAAACACTCAAGATCACTGAGTTGCAGCCTTAACAATGAATTAAGTTGTAACTGTCCAGGAGGCTGTCGCAGGAACTTCGCTTGCTATTATGCCCATAAAGGCTACCAACTCCCAGTTTATAGATGTCTGTGATCATTCTCCACTTTGATTACCCAAGATGCAAGACCAAAAATTGTTGTTGCTTGGTTGACAATCATTGTCAAGATGGGGCAGGGAGCATGTAGCTATTTCTATGTTCTAGAAAGGCAGCCAATACAACGATTATATATAACAACGACTAATTCACGATGTAATCATCTGACTTACAGAATCAAAAATTGTTCGCACTCTGTTGACGGTCATTTTCCAGATCACGCTGGGAGCATGTCACATTCTCGTTGGCCTATACAGGCTGCCAGTATTGCGCTTATGTATAGCAATGCCCAATGCACTCTTTAATTACCTGACTTACAAGATCAAAAGTCATTGACGCTCTGTTGAGGCTCATTTTGAGGAGATAGTAGTGATGTTGTACCTGGCAGGTTTGCCCATGGAGGTGGCCAATACTTTCAGTGGGCATTGGAATGACCAAGTCTGTGATCAATTACGTGACTTACATGACCCAAAATTGTTGACACTCTATTGACGCTCATTTTCAGAATCGGACAAGGAGTGTATCACTTTTTGTTTTGCCTATAACGGTAGCCTATCTGTCATTTAGGAATATCTGTAATCATTCGCCACACAGAATGACAATGATGCAAGGCGGAACATTCATGACGCTCAGTTGACGTTCATTTTCAGAATGGGGCAGGGAGCTTGTCGCATTCTCTTTTGCGTTTAAATGCGGCATTTACCTCATTTATGAACATCTGTATCCAATCGCCACTCAGACTACTCATGATGCAAGACCAAAAAACATCCATGCACTGTTTCCTATCATTTTCATGATGGGTCAGGGAGTGTGTCTCTCTTGCTTTTGAATGTAAAGGCGGCCAATACATTAGCAAAGGACAACGATGTACCAAAGTTAACATATTGCAATGAGCAGTAGGATATCTGACGTTGACCAGAAATAGAAACCCCCAATGAACAGAACTGGAGATTGGAAATGACGGGTCTAGCCCAGCCCGGCAAACTGGGTGGGTCCACGGGTAGGGGTCTGGCCCCCAAAGCAGCCGTTCTAGTTTTTGGACGGGTTTGGAACGAAACCAAACCATTTCAGTTGTCCAAACGCGGACCACTGGCTGTGTACCCGGACCCATTGCTAACACTAGAATACCCAGATGCCAGAACAGCCACATGACCAACTGATCATTGATGTTGGATTCTCATCAAATTGAAGAACTATGTGGATGTCAGCAGCAAAGACAAAACAGAGATTTTGGCAAACCACTGGCCATCGGATAATGTGATTAATCAGAAACCAAGTTTGAATTCATCAGATAGCCATATCTAAAACCTTGTGTAACTGAAATTGAATAACCTCAAAGACAATACTGGAAGAGTCTAGCCAATGAAATAATGAAGTGATTATTATTGCAAATGGCAGTACTAATCTTATTTGTAGTATAGAATGATGGTAGCCTGCTCCATTGTTTTGACAACTAAGTTTTCAACAAATCTATTATAAAAAGCTGATATATTGTACCAGTTATCAAGCAGATGTACAACAGAATGCAGGGAGCTTGTATTGTTGCAAACTCAGACCCCTGCAATAAACAACTCTTCCTTGGACTCATGAATGGCAAGGAGACCATGGCGATGTATTGTACCAAGATGCTATATCCCAGTACTAATTAATACTTCTTAGATTCGCCCAACTAGTAGCAAACATACGTTGTTCCATTGATGACTGTGAACAATCTTATATTGACGACTTCACTGTGCACAACAGTGAAAATATAGTAATCCCCTGAATCAATTAGGTGGAGCACAGAGAGAATGTATGAAATGATTACAAACAACTGCGAGAATTTTGTCCATTTAGTAAAGCTGAAAGTTACCATTTTGGAGTTATACAGGTCTGCTTCCTTGGCTTTGTCACAAGCTTCTTTGGGATGGGGTGAGGATCAGAATGCATATTAGCGATTGTACACAGACTGACGCTACAGTGCGTTCACAATGTGGAGATGGCTAATTCATTTTGGAACAATCCATAACTATGGATTAGGCAACATCTGGTGGTAAAAACATCCAGATTAGTGCTGCTGAAGATAACTGAGTCTTCCAGAATGTGGAATCAGCCCCATTGAAAATGATCTCTCGATGTGGAAAGTGGATTCTGGTTGTTAATCAAGGCTTTCACTGATGTACCCATCCTGAAGCAGTCTGTCCCTTCAATACCCATCATACTGTAAACTGATCTTTCTGAATTTGAAATCAGTAGCATTCACAACAGTCACGTCAGTTCTCTAATTCTCAGCATGGTCAACCATTCTTGCCAACAATTATGTTTTGGTAAACAGTACTACAATATGTATAATGTGTAGTTCTGGGTGGTAGTGGAGTTTATGAAGCAAAGGCTACACGATATTCAGGAGGTGAATCATAGATTTATTGTACAGTGTAACAATAGCAATCATGACTCTTTCCAAACATCAATAGAGCCCTCCCAATAGTGGGCTACCTGTGCATAATTCCACCATTTGCATAACTTCAATGTTCAACAGCTGGATCAGAAAAAGCCTGTAGCTGATAAATAATCTAGATGACCTGATGGTGAGATTTGCTAATAGTAATTGAGTACATGGCTACTCACCACCTCAGCAACTGTATCTGACATAGCACATTACGACAGCTGATGAAGAGGTATCGAAAATCGAGTGCAGATTGGAGATTGTGGAAGCTGGTGACATTAAGGGACACACAGATGCTGTGAGACTACAGTGAAGTCATGTTGGGAATATATAGAATGATAAGGAAGTGAGCTGAGGTGTTTCAAAGTTGGATGAGTTGGCATGGTTATATTGATGGGGATGTTTTTGGTGATGTTAAAGATGATGAGTGAGAGTTCAGATGGTACTTCAACGTATGAGGAGTGATTCCAGGGAGATTAACACACTGTAAACGAAGAACTGGTGTTAGTATTAGAGAATGTCCTTTGCTTCTCTCTGTACTCATTCCCATGCGTATTAAATCATAACAGAATGTTTAGTCAATCATTCGTCTTGTTTCTCAATTGCAACTTAGAGTTTATGTTATTGTCACTCAAGTATTTGTTTTCAATATTATACACATCCGAACAAGCCAATTTTACCATGTATAGTCCCCACTTTTGATATCTGACATTGAAATTGCCTACACCCATGGCCTTGGTGCAGCTATTGGTCTGAAGCTTGCTTGATTTAACGATGAATGCATTTACAACCCACCTGACAACATTGAACAGAGATTTGTACGCATTGCATTGATTTCCACTGACATGTTGCTGGACTGGATTTCAATCATAATCCACATCTATCGCTATCTGCACATCCAAAAGTTCAATGGTATCTGTACTTCAGAAGCAATTTAGTTTTACCAAACACTATCTCATGAATTTCAATTAGAGCCTGGACATTTCAATATTTTCAAAATCATTAATTTAATTCACTTCAAAATCATGCAATCATTTGAACTATCATTTTGGGCACAGTCAGATGTACCATATTCATGGGATAGTGAGTGTGCGGAGGCCACTACGGACGAAATTATCAGTAGTGTCAATAATGCAGTGGTTGCCCTACATTGAACACATGATTTGGGGCTTTATGCTTGGTGGTGTACTAATTGTAATCCAGAGGAACTGTGTGATTGTGATGGAAATAACTGTGATGTTATTTCATTTGTTTTGGAATACACGCTGGCTGCAGCAACAACAGCAAAGTCAGTTGAATTTCCACTAGTTGTGGATATGTCTATGGAACCAACCTGGTTGGATGTCGACCAGGATAGTAGGTATTGGTAAATGTATCTGATCTGTTGCAATGTCAGGATCAATGGATCATCAGAGAGGACTGTTGTTAATATCGAAGAATGACCAGGACATAATTACAGAACTAGTCATGGGGCAAAAAGATACTGTCTGATTTGTAGAGATTTGTAAACAATGCACAGCATGCCAATAGGTACAAAGTTGGGAATTACAGTACATGGAACAAGCGACACAGGTACATCAGGTGTGTAAACACCACATGGAGATTATACACCTATAGACACACATTGTTGACGTCAAGGCTGGATATTTTCTCTCCCCCCCTTGTAACCAAATCTGGGTGAAATTCTCCATGTACATGATAACCAGTGCATTGAAAGAATTGACAAGGAGACCTGGGTAGAAAAGAAGTCATCAAAACTGAAGAAGCAGCTGGAAGCAATATTGTGAGATGCATGAGAATCCGGGGAGGAGGTCTGCAATATGATGATGCTGTTAGCCAATACATTGACTTTGGCAACTAGTGTATTTCAAGTTTTTTCTGCGGGACAGGATAACAGAGTCCAGACAATGTCTGACCCTATAGAGCGTTCGTTGTCCAATCACACTCCATTTAGTGGTTAGATTCTATTGCATGCAGTGGCAATCCATTATTAATGCTGAAGCACCCCAGACAAGCAGTCAAAAATGCATTACATATACACATACCTGCAGGGAGTGGCCGTGGGCCTGAACTTTGCCACCAGTCCAGGATAATAGAGCTTAAGAGCTGGGCAATATACCAGCTACAATATAATTCTTAGCTGCAGCTGGTGGGGACGCTGACCATATAGCTAGTGTTGAACGGAAAGTCTACCACATCATAAAGCAATCCTAAGTTCTCTGAGTAGAGTGCTGAATTCCCAGTCAGAGCTACCAATCTCAAATACAGTCTTTCAGCATTACAGAAAACCCTAACAATGGTGTAATTCTTACAGATGGAAACTTGCATCCAGTATAATGAGAGACCCACTAAACAACTCCCAATTGTGAAGGGGAATGATAATCCAACTAATGCCATTGCACAATTTAAGGCCAAAAAGGTATAGTGCCAATCCGGAATGGATATCTACTTATCCCCGAAACCCACACCCCCCATACACAATTGAACAGTCGACCCGGCTGGAACCATGGATGGACATACCACACCATCACTGAACATAGTGTGTATTGGAAGGACGAGGCAGATAGTGGAGGACTGGGTATAGAGGTATGTAGATGCGAGATATCTGTACTTTGGTGGGTATAATCTAAGGGTGGTGTAATGAGCTGCAGGGAAGAAGACACAGAGAGAGAAAGCAGCAGGAGTAAAGCAAAAAGGAGGGGAGGGTGAGATGTCATGACTCTGGATGATGAGTGAGTGTGGAATTTTAAAAAACCAGCGCTTCAGAGTTTTATTGGAAGTGGGTGATGTTGGTACACACAAGAACAGTGCGAGAATATTCAATAGTAGTGGCAGGATTATTTAATATAATACAGAAGCAGTGTGAGGTGTTGTGATGGCAGATGATGAGGTGTGGTTGTGTGGATAACAGTATAGCTAGTGCTTTGTAGAATCAGGGGAAACAATTCAGATTGTACTTCGCAGGATAGAGAATAATACGAGGATGGCAGATGCATTGTATATGATGAAAGCTTATATGGTGATGGGGGTTGCAATTTCTTTTCTCATTACTAGTTCTCTTCTATACCAAAGAATCAGATGACCAAGGCTACATGTCTGCAATTGTTGCCATGTTTCATGATGCTTGTGTAGAGATCAGTGGTTGTTATCTGATATTGTATTCCGGTTACAGATATTCCCTATATTCAACCTCCCTGGTTACACTAACAGAAGTCATTATATAACATACCGGATACTACAAGATCCTATAGCATTCCACTGGAAGTAAGACTCATTCTGAAGCCATTCTGAAGCTTGCTCCATTCTATATCTGGCGGATTTATCACCTGCCCAAGGATGGACATCTGCCTGCAAGAATTCGTGAAAATCTAATAGCAGCTTAGTAGATATAATATCCAACTGTACCCACAGTGATAACCAGATGAGCATGCCAAAGAATGACAGCAGCTGAACTTGTTGAATGAATTGGTTTGATCTTCCAGAAGTCCCTTACTAGGCAATCAAGCTTGATTCTTTGAATCATTTTGAGAGTACTGATATCAGCAATATATTAAAAATCTAGATGCCATATCTGAACAACTCAGCAACTTTGAACAGCCACTCTGACTTTTCGAGATGGGCCCAGAGGGTCCCAGATAGGCTAAAAGCAATGCGATTTGCTTTCAGGTGCTCCAAGACAACTTCACTGGTGCTTCTCAATTCTTCAGATGTTGTGAAACAAAATACATGAATATCATGAAAAGTGTATAGTTGTCTTCCAAATCATGGAAGATTAAATAATTACGAGGTGCAAATTCGAACGTTATTGGGAGTATTACCCAGATCGGCAAGACTATGCCAGCGCACATCGATCTCTGAGCAACTGCCTCCAGCTGTGATTGTTACAATGTGTATATGAAATAGTACAGTTGGATGAACCATCTTCCACTTTCACAACTTGATTCAGACATTGTAACTTAGTCTAAAGTCCAGTAGGTATCAAAATTGTCATGATTACATACAAACCATTAGCTATTGATTCTATCAGACACAGCATTGTCTTGCATGCATTGTACCAGCCCAACAATTGCTTCAACAGGTACAACACGTATGTTATCAGTCTATCCGACAATCCAGATGAATACGTCAATACAATTAGCTCAACCATGTAAATCTTACTACTTTGTTGGAATCTCCCCCACAAATTCTTCAACTTGAAGATGTATCACACATTGTTGAGTTGTCTTGCCCATTTGGAAAAGGATCAATGTCTTTCAACTGGTAGAAAGTGGCTCATGAAATTGAAAAATCAGTTTCAGTGGAGTCCAGCGAAAGTATAATACAGAAAACGAAAGTACTCAGCCTTTGAAGCTGTTATGGAAATCACTTAGCACATATTGGACCTAGATATTATGAGATTGAGGCTTGATATCTTTGTTGCCATATGGATATTCCAGCGGGAAATCAAGTCCCAGACGCTCGACAGATACCAGGCAGCAAAATGCTTGACAGCAGTAGATCAGCCCAGCCTGAAGATGAATCGATATATGGTCTAGGAATACATTCTGCTCATATTTAAGAACCAGTCCACTAACTGTGTATCCCCTGTGGTAATCAATTTGTGTATGGAATAGCTGCCCAAATTTGGGAATTCTGAACTCTTCAAATGTATTCCTAACAGAGGTTTGTTTAACACTTCGTTAAACACCACAGTATTGACATTTTCTGAAGTAATTGACATTAGGTGATACAGGGCGGAATTAAGGCTCTTCCTGGCAATGCTGAAGTTGTAAAATACAGGCTCTGAAAGGATGTTGCCATGTATTGGGAGCAGATAGTAGGTTGAAATCATTTGTGGAGACAATATAGTAGAAGTGTTGAAGGGAATGATATGACAGGGTCTTGTTGACAGTGTCAAGACAGGTACACTGATCGTTCTACTTGGGCATCTTTCGAATGTAGTAGAATTTGTTAGTCGATCCATATGCCTCTTTCATGTTTCTAATATGTATCCATTCAGACAACTTGGAGGTGAAATTGTCACTAGAACCCATTACCCAATGTGACTTTGGTCTAAGGCTAAAAATATGGATTTTTGTGTATCCAATACGAATGACATGCTCTGCAATGGTATTCCGCAGCTCCTGAATGCCAATTGCCAGCAACCAATCTTAACTTGATCAAGCAGATGGATAATTCCCTCTTGAACTACATTTGCAGATTTGAAGTGATACCATATATCTCTCACTCCATCTGTTTCCGAAAGTGCTCCCAAACAGTGATACTCCAGGTGGTAGCTTGAGTCTCAGCAGCGGAGACACAGACGTGATATTCTACACATTTCCCAGCAGTTATATTTGCAGCCCATATACCTGTTCTTCTTGCTAATTATTCTAAAAACGCGAAATCATTGGCATGAGTTACACGACACAGTGAACAATTCTGATGGGATTCTGATTAACAGCTCCCATCTGAAACCATGGCTGCAGTAAACACTACGACCCCAGATCACCGACATTTTGATCATGTGTAAGAAGAATTTCACAAGACAGTTGCACCGAGTTACACATCAGCAGGAGCTTTATCAAAACAGCATGATAATGGGCAATTCCATCCAGTGTTCTACTTTGCAAAGACATACTCCCCAGCAGAATGCTATTATTATCATCCTGATATGCCACTTGTAGCTATTATTGGAGCATTGGAACAATGGAGACAGAAGTGCAAAAGAGTGGTATACTGCCAACAGTTGCTGACAGACCATACTATAAACTTGGATAATACTATAGAGAAGACATTTATGAATCTGATTCATGCTAGATGATTCATGGTCTTATTCCATTTTAGTTATGAAGTTATCAACAGTCCAGCAAAATGAAATACAACTGGAGGCACAGATCGAGAGGTCTGGATTTCTCTTTGCAGTCTGCAATGTATGATTAAATCATGTTCTACAGGTAGTTCTAAAATCGCAGAACTTTCCAGAACAATTATATTTGTTTCCAGACCGTCTACCAGATACAAGCTGTCACATATAATCTGGTCACTCCACAGATGAATCTGCCACCGATCCAGTCTCAGGAAGAATAATCAACGCAATTCATACATATGGAGGTATGAAAGAGATACAGGTTGCTGATAGAGGAACGCTAATCAACAGATTCAGAATTGTGAGAAGTTGAATTTCCACGAACATGATGAGCTACAGTTAGGGTTAATGACGGGATGCCATGATTCAGCAGATTCAGATCACCGCAGAGAGGAAAAGAGATCTGATCATCTTGACCAACTGGTCGGTTGGAAGGATATGAGTAAACAGATCAGTTGGTATACACAGTATTGTGATTATGGTCAGAGAACTTAGAGTTCGTAATGTTCAAAGTTGGACATCCTGCAAGGATTGTCACTCTCCTTGAATCCTTAGGAAGATATTTTGATGTGTGTGAAAGTAGGTGCACCTGAGTGTGAAGAGTTCAATGCCATCTCGGTGGCAGTGGATCAGGTACACAACAATGTGATACTGTATACATTCACAAACAACAATTGATGCACCCAGATTGACCACATCGGTTTTGCGAGATGTTGTTCAGGTCCATGGACTCCCAGTAATCATCCTACCAAATTATACACCTCAGTCTGGCTCTTCTTTCTGGGTGGAGTTGTTACGCCATGCAGAGAGCCAATACAGGATGCTGATGGCCATTCATCCACAAACTGATGCACAAGCAGTGCGCAATTGAATCTACACCTAGTTTTCTCAGGAACTGAAATGGTGAATTAACTCAGCAACAACAATAGCAATCGACCAGCGGACACCTGCATTCCACTTCTTGCATTAAATTAACCCCAGAATGCAACTTTCACCATCTCTACCCCATTGGAGGATACCTGGCACAGCAACTGCACAAGACAAAGTACACAATTCAGTGGATTTTTGAAAAGTGGTGGTGGCACATGATCAATGCAACGTGATACAACATCGCGTAACCGACAAACCAGCAATGATTGCCAATAAGAGAGTGAGCACTCTATTTGATGGAAAATGGGCAAGTTACCAATTCACAGAGCTCTGAAGATGGCAGATGCTGAAGGGGCCTGTAGCCTGGCTGGTGAAGTGCCAGGAGAGCCAACATGTGTCATCTTCATGGCTGGGAGAGAGCAGTCAGAGAAGAATTTGAAATAGAAAAGACTGAGAAGGACTTCAGAGTCAGTGAGCACACTGGGAGACGGGAGGAGCCAATCAGACAGAATGCTATGGCAGCAGGTATGCAAAGTAGCGGAGTTACACCGAACTGTCGACCAGATCGCAAGAATGCTAGAAGCACACATGATATGTGAAGAGACACAATGGGTTGGCATGAAACAATAGTTGGAGGATTGGGAGAGAAAGTGGGATGCTTGCCACATGGACATCAGACTATCAGGGACCAGTATCTCGGCAATGGCGACCTGGATTCTAGTCAATGTAATATCAGGTGAGAGGGAACATGAACCTGATGCCAAAAGTGGCCTGTAACCATCAAGGCATGCAGGGACAGTGCAGCAAGAACAACAACAAGGCCTAGAGCAGCAGCAGTACAAAGCAGAACCACAGCTGGAGCAGCAGCATGAAAAAACCAATACTGAATCCAGCCCCAGCCTCAATCCCAACCCCAACACAGTCTCCAAGGATGGTAACTATATTGAATCTACACCACCCAGACAGTGGGAGACTGTCCTGCCACAGCACCGAATGACAACACCAATAATACTGACACCGCCGAAGCCTGCTGGCCTGGGCAAGGTGTAACATCTGGCTCAAGCATGGCCAACAGATGGCTGATCTTGAAGTGGGATGATGGTGTGCCCATACCTAATAAGATAGACTTGAAAACTGCCTCAGTGGTCAACAAAGTACTGTTCCAGCAGCAGACTGCAGCACAAATTTGGCTCAGGAACTCTAAAGAAACGCTAGGGGCACAATTACTGCAATTATGTACCACCAAGCAACTGCTGCGATTGCTCTCCTGTAATAAAATGGTTTTATATAAGCAGCCAGATATATAGACAGGGGGTAGTCAATATGGAATGAAATGACTTGTGAGAAATACTAATCATCCACACCATCATACTAGTGATTTATGTAGGCAAGAACACCGAAGAACTACAGCCCAATGGCGCAGTTGATGCAGGCAGGGTGTGAAGCAGTGAAGATTCCTGCAAAAGAGAGATGGCTATCAAACCACTAAACCATCAGTGAGAGTGAGCAGAGAGGAGAAAAACAGATATTATTGGTGTTCCCTTTTATGAGGAGGAAGAATGTGGCACAGTAACTGGTGAATAATGCGGTTACTAGTGTGGAAGGACAATACACAGTGGAACTGTAAATGAACTCAGGACCCGATGGCCTTTGTGGGCTCCACTGTTCCTAGGGCCACAGAGAGACCATGTGCAGCCACCATCCACCAAAGTTTGGCAACCATGCAGGATCATACATATCTGATATGCAAAGGCGTCAGCTAGTCAGATACTGATCGAGATACTGGGTATCATCTAGCCACAGGCAAGAAATCTTCCTGAACTGCAAGGGGAATTGTATTACATGTAGCGAAAAGTGTGCGAAAAAACCTAGGCCGTCAGAATGGCAAGCCAAAGCAGGAGATTGGCACTGAATCGATAAGAGGTGACGAAGAAAGCGGTGGCTTACATTGTAGCACTTGGCGCCAGCCATGCGAGGGGTATAAGTGATTGGGTAGAGAAGCCAATGGCAAATTAAAAGGCAGGCAATACATGCACAACAGTTGTTGCAGAGAAGAGAGATGTGACTCTGACGGAGAATACTGGATAGATCGAAATTGGAGCCACCACTTCCATATATTACATTAATGCAGCACAACGCTGCAAGATTGGAGAAGTGGACAGATACAGTGCCAGGAATATGGGTATATTGGCACATCTGCAAAAGGTGAAATTGGTTTCCGAAGAAGGATGCCACACACCAATCCTTCTGCACGTTCGCCACAAAGAATTGCAGCCACTTATTAGCAATCTTCCACCATATTTCAAAGCATTCAACAATGTCATAGCATCATAACAAAATTTCAATGTTGTGTTTGGTCATGTTAGCAAATTAATAGCACCAGTGGCTTTCTCGGTGGTGCTGAAAATTGGAATTTTTGCAACTGTTTTTCGAACTGTTTGATTGATTTCAAGAATAGTCTTAACTATTCAATCCCTTGAGACATCTATTATATAGATGCTTGCACAACTCCCATAACAAATAGTGTGACACATGGAGTGAACACTCAACAGATGTCTATAGGTCGCTGCAGTGATTACTGCAAGTATGAAATCTAATAATCTAGTTGCAACACAATGTGAAAGCATTCAGGTGAATCATATTGCTCCAGTACAACCGCATGCTATCTGGCTGCGCTGTCAGCGGAAGAAGCTGTACAGCCCCATTGATCACACATATCAAGACAATATATGTAGTTCCGACACTACAACCAGACTTGCAATGCTGTCTTCCATTGTGCAAGTGCTCCATCAGATGCTGATATCTCTCCTCTACAATTACCATACCAGCAGTATGATCTATTGGCCGTGTTGCAACCGTCTGAACCAAGGCAAGAAGCCCTTGTAGGCTGCATACAGCATCCTTGACGATGAAGAAACACTTCAACTGTGAGGGAATTTGTACAGCAGTCAACTTAATGTGGCTATCTGGACTCATCCCCATCTAGAACAGCACTGAATTATTCCTTGGTGGCTGATGCTTTCTCTACCTTGTGGACCCAGTGCTACAAACCATATGAACTCCCTACTTATAACATTGAGAAGACATCACCTTCTTTGTTACAGCAGTATACCGAATGTATTTCACAGAGTTCGGACAACTCAAATACTGATCATAGACAACATAGTCTGTGCTGTTGGCAAATCTCTTAAAGCACAAAGAAATGTGATTCTGTAGCTGCCCATTTTGGATTGCACACCACTCGGCCAAGTCATCAAGGGGCTTGATCTCTGGTTGGGGGTTGTTCATCGTTGCTGTGATAGGCGAACTGGTTAGAGGCATTTCATAGTTATGATGTTGTTTTGCAGCATTTGCATTCCGCTCCCAATATTGAGACACATCTCTTCGGGCTTTGGTTCAGCAAATCTGGTAGGTCGACTCTTGAAGACTTGATTGTCGGTAAGCTTGTTTGAAGTCCACCATCGCTCTGTCTAATCGTTCCAGCTGGCAGTTTATTTGTCGGCAAGCAAATCAGATACAGTCAGAAAAGTGATTCAGGAGATGCATCGGCACAACAATGGAATCCGATATGTTGACCAGGTGTTGTGCACTTTCTGAATCAAACTGGGCTTTATCATGATTAATGCAATAATACTTAGCAGCTGCAGAGAGAATGTTCTATGTGTGGTTACTTTCCCATTCCTGTGGTTTGTCCGAAGTAAGCTTCTTTTTCAACCCTCCGGAAACCTTCCTTGTAGATTTACTGGTGCGGAATCAACTGAAAGCATTCGATGGACAATCAAACTCCTCCTGATAATTATCCATGTACTAAATTATCGCTTCAGAATGGTACCGGTACTGAGCCATGAGGTGAAAAAACAGTAAGTTCTCAATGCACAACAGGGCCTCTGTGAAGTGAATCCATTGGCTTGCAAATCTGTTAAACTGAGTAGCTGGGAACACTGGAATAATTATACGCCAAAGTGCCTTCCTCTTCTTTCTACTACATTGCGTCACCTGGCTATATGGCTTGGTGAATCGAGCAAATCCGGGATATGAAGGTATCATCACCAATAGCAGGTTGTATTTGTCATTGCTGGAATGTTGTTCCAGGAAGGATGTCACCCAATGAATCAAATGCTCAACCCAACCAAGATAGATGGTATGGAGAGCAGAAGGTAGAATCATTGTCATTGGCGAGAGGTATTTCATATTCGAGAAGATGCCTTTTGAGGTTTCTTCTGCTCAATCTTCCAAATATTGTCTTGTTGCCAGTCTCTCCATCTCATCTCCCTGAGTTGCAAATATCATGTATTGAAATTATACCCTATAGTCTCATGAGTGCCAGGTGGATGTAGATCCTGCTCGACCCATCGATATCGGTGCTTTGCATACACGACAATGGGGCTGCTGGATGATATGCAAGTGTATGTTTTTGATGTAGTCAGCCGTCCGTTGACAGATGACTGAATCAGATTGCCGCATCCAACTGTCCACACAAAGCATATGCTGTCCAGTGGAAAAACAAGGGTCAAGAAGATGAAATATAAACTCGACAACCTTCCTTAAATCTTCTCAATGGCGGATTTCTTGTTCTTTCATGGCAGTTGGTTTTACATGTTCTCTAACAGGATATGTGGGAAGGAACAGAACAGAGATCAACAACGATGCTTACAGGATTTGAAGACATTGATCCTATGGTCAAGTTGATGTTTTCAGGACTCAACTACAGTGGTCATTTCTTTGTGTTCCCATATTAGTGCGTAAGATGTGTCCAGTCTGAACTGTCAAACATAGGGACAACAGTAGTTCCAAGTGGCTGCTGTAGCTAATGAAGCAGTCAAAATGATCATCAATACAATGAAATTCATTTAATGTACCTGTTCATCCCAATACCAGTTGCTTGATTCCATCTCTACAGAGATGTGATCCTCAGCATCATTGAATTCTTGTGCTGGAGCATACGACTGATGTTCTCTGAATGCAGCCTGTTGCACAACACACTCATTACATTCAACACAACTGCAGTAAATGAAGAGTTTGTGATTATGGTCATAACAGTACTTTCAATCGGCCAAATGATGGTTACTATCTTAGTCAAATTTCGAAGAATCGATACCCATCAAGTAGAACATTTCATTCAAGCTTCTCAAAAAGATGTGTGACGAAGTAAACTTACTGACGGTTGCCATTGTAGTGTCCCTGATTAGCTTGTTGATAGCAGATCTGTTCAAGTTGTGCTTAACCAACATATTCGCAAATCGATTCTTCTCCTCGTAAGAAGACAGTGACCATGGATGTGTATTGCCATTGAAGATATTGACATGTTACAAATAGGCTTGCAGGCTAGATGGTGGTTCAACTGTGGAGTACCATAAATACGTGTCAGAACTTGATGTTTGTCTGGATCAATATGCTTATTGTCGGTGTCAGGATATTTATCACTGAATTAATCCTCTGAAGGGAGAAGAAAACATTAACGATGCAGTTCATGGATTATTTGAACTGGAGTACTCTCATGCGTAATGTGAAAACCAGCATCTGGCAGCTGTTCAGCTGATTCGTAAACAATCCTCTCTATGTGGTTGGAACCGGCATGAGTGATGTAAGCACCAATATGGGTGAACAGCTTCAAGCAGTAAAGACACTGCTGACCAATATCCCTGTTTCATTAGCAAAATGAAATGTCACAACAACAATAAGAAGTATATTAGCAGTGTTGTAGCTGCTCATAGCATTACATGCCGGCTGGTTGTCTGATCAAGCTACAGCTGAATGTAAATTGTCCTAAAAGGGGTTCCACCACTCTCGTATGATGGCATTCATCTTCCTTCTCACATTTGCAAAGTGTTTGATCACTTGTTCATTATCAACATCCCTTGGATCTCGGAAAGCATACCGCATCTACATTCAGTACCTCGCAGTGATTATTTTGCACCCTTACCAGACCCTCCTGTGCATGTTGCCTGATTGAAGGTTCTCACATTTGCTTATGTTCATAACTTACATGAACTGGATACTCTCCTTGAATTCCGATCACATGACATCCTTCCAGGATACTGGAATCAGTCATCAGGCATCTATTAGGGTGCTTTGGAAATGTTGCATGGCAGCCAAGACCAACCTTGAAGGTTAGAAACTCTAGGCAGCACTGCACGAATTTGAGATGGTTAGCCTTCAACAAAGGAAGCATAGGATCAACAAAGCCCCAACGAAGAAGACAGGTTTCGTCCATTTTGATGTGTATTTCATCGCCCCAATGCTTCATTTGCTCTGCCCGTTGATCTTTCGATAACAAAGATGAGTAGGAAGAAACCTCGAGTCACAGGTCTTCGCCAATAACTGTGCATTGCAAAATCTCGATTGATTTGCTTGTTGAGCCATTTTGCGTTATCGTCGCCCAGGTGGATCCCAACATTGCTGGGAAGAGGGTTGGTGCAATCAATTCTCACCTATTGTCATGGCACTGGCCAGCAGATGATGGATCGATGCTTCGGATCGTTACATCAATCCGTGATAAGACCACCTTTTCAAAGATATATTCTACAATTGCTGGTCTACCAGACTCTGGCCGGAATATCCATGAACATTAGGGCGGCCACTAGAAGCGTAATACAGATGGTGGCTCGCATGCCTGTAATGTTTCCCCAATCTTCGATAACAATACAGCTGCCAAATGGGTACAGGCAGAGATGAAATTGAACAACCAAATGCTTCTTTCCCATGTTTATTATGGCCAACTCGCTGATGGTACATTTGGTTCCCAGCCGCCTATTTCATGGTGGCTGCAGCTACTGACCACTGGAGTGCCTCCTCGCACATGCAGCTGAGAAGATGTTCAACTATGTTGGGGAGGAATCCGATGATGAAGCTGAGATGCGGCACACAGATCCAAGATACTTCCCAACCACAAAAACAGGCTTTCAATAGTACTAAATGATGTATCACATGATGTTTAGCAGACAGCAGCAATACATTCAAGTCATCAGATATTGTGTGCTGGATTATATTTCCGATTACGAGCATGGCGTTGTTACTGACAATGTTGTGGCTTGGCTAAGCAGGCACAATCACAATGTGAATCCTTCCATTGAAGGTTCTTTGCCCAATATCAAGGGTACAAGTGGCCTCACAGCTGCATATTAGTTGTTGGGGGGATGGAATGCCCTGGCAGGATGACTGTTCAAGGATTCGCATTGTGGGTGGGAATGGTTCAGGCAGTTTGGATGGTGAACAAATGGGTGATAATTTGGAGTTTTTTGCAGATGATTTCGGTCTCTTTTTGGTGATTTGTCTATTGTACTATTACATCAGTCATATTCAAGCTAGAAGGGCTTTGTGAAGAGTTCACAATGTTGGGATTGATCATTGAGATGTTAGTTTTTGGGAAAGGCATAGTGGCACCAATAGAACTCCGCGCAGTGCTATCAGGTAATTGGTTTTTCTGTATCTTTACCCAGCTAAAGTTAGTCTCAAAGATGAGCAAATTGTGAACACTTGTTAGCTCGTTGCAATCATCATTCTTATCAACGGAAGTCAATCAACAATCATACTGCGTACTTGCCACTGGCCAGTGAATATTCTGCGCTTCCATCCATCCAAGGATTTTGAAAAGTGGTTGGCAAGACAAGCGACAATTCCACAAATGTTGACTGGATCAATAGATGCATCACGACAAAGCATTTATTCATATCAATGCTTTTTTTCCCTCACAGAATGCTTGAATTCATTTAGGATATATTTATTCACATGTCCGTTACATCAGCACAATGTAAATAGGTCCAGAAGCAACACGCATTCCTTCCAGACACTGCGGGTGACCTCACCAGTGCATCTAAGTACTTCTTGATGCTGCCAGACCCCCCTGGAGCGAAGCAATGTGCTCTCAGGCTTTGCAAGAGCATTCTCATGCGCTCCTGAAAGCACCTGTAGTTATCGAGGTTCATTCAGAATGCTATGAGATTGACTATTGGACTAGTCAAATTCTGGAGCTCCTGCGACCTCAGCACAGATCGCCAAGCAACATCCAGAGCATCTAAGACCGCTGTGCAGCTCTGCGGGAGACTGCAGGAGCAACTGAGACTGTTGCGCAGCAATGCAGGAGACTTAGGGAGCAGCCGAGACTAATGCGCTGCACTGCGAGAGACTTCGTGCTGTATTCTCACAGCAGTGGTATTTACACAACCACAAGCCATTTCGTCGTATCAAATTCGTCTTTGTTGCAGTCATAAGATTCCCTAGATGAAATGGCATGCATTATTTAAGACTCTGTATATACATACATACAGTCGATCTGGCCACGAATGGTAGTCGAGCATACTCGGAGGAGCACCTGGACACGCCTATTGAGTGAACTGAGAGATGCACCACTTGGAGGCCGTTGATGTGAAACAACAGAGCTAGAGGGCAGCGAGCCGACCGTCAACACTGCGTCACACCTCTCGTGACATCCAAACAGAATTCATGAGAAAGACCGGTTCTAGCTTGAGGAGTGTAGAAATCAGGTGAGAACATATGATACTACTGGGGATTGAGGATACACGCAATTCTGTGGTTCAATGACATCTCGAATAGTGCGAGTGAGACCAAACGTTGGGACATATAAAGTGAATCTTTATTCTATGACAGGATGAAATGGAAATGAGATGATGTCTATCTACTCCGTGGTCAGCCAAAGATATATTCCTCGTCACTCAATCCACCTCTGTTACCCCTGTATTTCCGAACACCGGCCGTTGCTCCTTCAAGATATTCTTGGAGGCTCTGATCTAGCAAGTTTCGAGATGCACTTGGAGGCCGTCATCGTACGACCTTGGATACTGTAATCAAGCAAGTTTAGAGATACACTTGGATGCTGTAATCAAGCGAGTTTAGATATACGCTTGGGGACTATGTTCGAGCCAGGTTATTGATATACTTCGAGGTCGTGATTGAGCGGCTTTGGTGATTCACTTGGGGACCGCAATTGTGTGAGTTTAGAGATACACCTGGAGCCTGTAATCGAACAATTTTTGAGATGGACTAGGAGGCCATCATCGAGTGAGATTGGAGGAGTACTTGGAGGCGGTCAATCTTGAGGTAGTAGTTTGGGAGGGAGGCACGAAGGTATCTGACACTCTATTCATTGGTTAACTTATAATTGTGGGATTATAGAGAATTGAGTACAACATGGTCTGACGAGAGATGAGAGACTGGCTGGGAGCGGGAGACAGACAATCAGGTGATGCAGTACGCGGTGTATGCTGCACTCGGTGTTAACTCTTGATCATGGTATGGAGAGATCGAGAGCGATGTCTTGACTTTGTGTTCTTAGGTGATGGTAGAGTTGACGATGAGAAAGAGAGAGATGAGAGGAGATGATGGAAATCATTATGAGAAACCAGGACTTAAGGGAATTTTGTGTGTGAGGCAATTTACCATCCCCAATACAGCAGGTACGAGTCCCCACAAGGCATTCAATAACACAAATACGAAGTATTACCCACCCGATCAGGCAAGTCGTACCCCTGATGGCTCGTATGTGCTCGTATCCTCCACATCATTCTGATCGTCATCCCCCATCTCACTCTTTCTCGTCCACAGCTCTACCATCATTGCAGAACCCAAAGTCAAGTCATCCCTCTCTATCTGCCCATGTCATGATGATTAGTTGACACAGAGTACAGCATACACCAGCTACAGCATATACCAGATACAGCATACACCAGATACAGCATACACCAGATACAGCATACACCAGATACAGCATACACAGAGTACAGCACACACCTAATACAGCATACACCAAGTACACCATTCACCGAGTACAGCATATACCGCGTGCAGCATACACCAAGTACAGTATACACCGAGTACAGCATCCACCCAAGATTGTCTGTGTTCTCTTCATTCTTATGAGTACGAGTTGACCCCAGAATGCAGCTTCAGCTTCCTGTTTGTCTCCATACACAATCGACCGTTATCTGCCAGCTCTCCATGAGTGCTCAATGGTAAAATCACCTTGTCACATTCCCACAGTTGCATTTTAACAAAGCTGACGATTCGAGTCTCAGCACCTGGCGTGCCGCCCATCGACTCCCTCAAAGTACTCATCCCAACTTGCTCAATTACAGCCTCCAAGTTCCCACAGTCATGGCCTCCAAGTATGTCACCATACTCGCACAATTATGGCCTCCAAACTCGCTCGATCACTGCATCCAAGTTCACACATTCACAGCCGCCAACAGTATCTCCAAACTCGCACAATCACAATCTCGTAGTGCACCTCTCAGTTCACTGAATCACAGCCTCCAAGTGTAACTCCAAATACGCACAATTACGGCCTCCAAGTGCATCTCCAAACTTGCTCGATCACGGCTTCCAACTGTATCTCCAAACATGCTCGATTATGGCCTCCAAGTTCGGCTGATCATTGCCTTCAAGTGTATCTTCAACCTCGCTCGATCACGATCTCGGAGTGCATCTTTAAGTTTACCCAATCATGGCCTTTAGGTGTATCCTGAAATATGCTCGATTCCCGCCTCCAGGTGCATCTCGAAACTCACTGGATCACAGCCTGGGAGTGTATCTGTGAGTTCACTCGATCATTATTTTGAGGCACACCTTGAATTGCTCTGAAGCACCGGCTGTGGCCAGTCCAGATATATTGTGTGTAGATGGGTAGCTGTATAGATACATAGATGGGAATACACACTAAATACATGAGTTTTAAAAATTGTTGAATAATAAGTAGTAGCTATGATTTCCAGGCGCACAAGCAGCATTCCCTAAGAAGATGTTGTTCTTCCCAGACTGGTTTACTGTGATTCGAGGTGCTCCCAGACTTGGCGCCTGTGCTCCCAGACCTGTCGTCGGTGCTCCTAGACTTGTCGCTGGTGCTCCTAGACTTGCCGCCGGCGCTCTTAGACTTGTCGCTGGCGCTCCCAGACTTGTTGCCGGCACTCCTGGACGTGTCGCTGGCGCACCCAGGTGCTCCATGGTGCACCTAAAGCTCTCTCTGGCGCTCTGAGATGTTCTCAATCCTGTTTCAATCACTCCCAGGGTACTTCTATACCAGTCATCAGAGATCGCAGTTACTCTGAAGGCTGGCTGGAATGTGCTCCTAGGGTCTGATACTCTCCTGATATTGACACATCTAAGTTTACACTCCACATCCTCTCAGACACTCCTGGAGGTGTCCAGTGACTAAAATACATTTTGGTGATATAGTCCCTGCTGCAATATTTCGTCCTAACCACTCACTGCATGTTTATAATCACGACTCAATGCCGCTGCACATCTTCTGCTTCTCCTCTTCCTTCCAACCCCAGGAGAAGCACATGGTCCATCAATAACGAGGATTTCTATAACCATCTGAGCACCATTCTCTACAATCACAATAATCTTTGAGATGACAATTCCAAATTGAATGACGAGCCTCTTCGGCCAGCATCCAGGAAAGCAATGGGTAACCTGGATGCTAAATACTTGTCCACGTCAATACTTTGAACCCGAGTTGTGGCTACTGAATTATCCCCTGCATGGATGCTGCCCCCACATTCAGTACGTCAGTAGGACTATATTGTCTCAGAGGAGGAGAATGAATGTGTGTCTGCACAGCTGCCATGTGAGAAGGTATGCCATTCAGCATTTAAATGATTGAATTCGCCCGCTACTATGTATATTCACTAGAGGAACAATTGAATCGAAGCCACTGAGCCAGTGGTTGCATGGATAGCTTGTATTCAGTGGTGATATGAGCCCGGATTTGACGAAGTGACAGGCTTCATCGTCTGTGCAGAATATAACCCTCAGACACCTCTTTGAGTCATTCAAGTGATAATCATAGCATGTGGGAAGTCTGCAGCTATCAATTGTGTGAGGTTTCTTATTCCCTTTGCTGCAAAAGCAGTGAACACTACCCAGCTTCATAGTTGTTGGTATCAGGAAATTGCCAGTATTTATCCATCCGAGAGAGACTCAGACCCTCCAGGTGGCTATATCTCAGAGGTTAATGAATTATCTCAACAATTGTTTTCATCGCTGACATTTTGCATCAGACTCTTGCCAAGATTACTTGCTCCTCTATGGTAATTGTATACAGCTGCAAGACTTGAATCAACTATATTTCCAGAATTTAAATAAAGTTGCTTATAGAGATCCGGTGAATTGTAGCCTGGCTATTTGGCATTGACAGGTTTACATGCCCCACAGAGGTTTGTAAGGTTAGTTAAAAGTTCCAGTCTTGTATAATTGTTGTCTTGACAATCAATTTAGGATTGCAAGTTTTGAGTTGCAGCAACTGACATTGTGGATCTTATTCACCAGACAAATTTCTATGGCATGTAGCAAATGGGAATGAAAGATAGCTCATTGATTGGTAGAACCAACCCGACATTTATTGCCCTTGCCCTGATCTAAATCCACCATGGTGTGTTGGCCTGGCAAACTGCCGAGTCAAGGGTCCTTCCAGAATTTGGTCCGTTATGTGGAATACAACATCAGTGCCATAAATGACACATTAAGCAGCCAGTTAACAATACATCAACAGATGTATTTCGTTGTCTCAATGTGGATTTTCATGGTTCTTCACCAGATGTTCAAGCCTACAGAATTGATATTGTCTGCAGTGTAATTCACTGAAGGATTCACCCTACTGTAACGTACCCAGCAATGGTACAACATCACCACAACAGGGGCAGCATTACTGTAGACTTCCTTGATTATGTTCCGGAGGAGCTAATAGAGTAACCTGACAAATGTTTCCATCATCTCAGCATCTTTGTTGCTGTTACTGAAGCTAGCATGCGATTCTCAGCTGTTCTGTAGATGGGCAGATCAGCAATTTGCAGCAGCTGCCAGCACATCCCCTGCAGTGACCACAACATCACCTGCAACAACATCACTTACCTTACCAACATCACCAATGTGCAGAATGCTGAATTAGTCTATGGAAGAACGATTGTAGAGGGTGTGATGTCGCTTGGGGATTAAGAATAGTGTTAGTGTTTGGATCTGAGATTTTCTCAGTGTGCTATTTTGTTCCTGATTTTGTCGATATATCATCATTGTAGTCAATGTAATAGTACTGATGATGTGCTGAAATCTGATCTCAAAGGCATGATGTTATAATTGCGATGATACATAACCCTAACACAACGGTTGAACATCTGCACAGTACTGAATGCTCTTATATCAACAAATTTCATCGTGTGAACCACTTCTGCATGGCAACTATCTTTGGTGAATTTAAGCCATAAGGGTCTCTAAAATCATGAACCACACGTCTCATTAAATGTAGAGAGTGGGTACTATCATCACCACAAGGCCATATCAACTTAGGCAACATAGAAGTATGCCGAGAGTTAATTCGTGACATGGCCATAGGAAGTCTGAACAGTTCGTCAAGTTCACGTTGTCACATTCGCAAAGGTGGGTACACAAGTGATGACTGTGGAATACATTCTTGCGACAACCGACAGAATACTGTGGATTATTAAAGCAATTCCATATTTCTGGGAAGCCTCAGTTTCAGTCTTTTAGGTTTGTGTGTACAATAAACTAAATAAATTTAGTGAACGTAATTTAGTTTTAGCTGATGCTGACGCAGGTAGTGTACTTCCAAGAGCCACCATGCAAATGAAAATGATTCTACATTAAGAACACAGTATCTGAAATATGCAAAGGCAACAAAGTATAGTTGGCTGTGTACAAGGGAAGCATCCTTCCAGTGGACGGGCAAACGGATCTGTGCAATGAACACCATGATACAATCATCATTACTGATGTTCGAAGACCAGGATGGAAGGCCACATCCATTGACCATATCCACATTCACTGAAACACACTGATGAGAGAGAGACCAGCCCATGAACCAAGGTTGCGGTGAATCATTCGCCATGACAGCACTGCATTTCGTGGATACTGCAATACCCACTCCAGACGATGGAATCCAAGATTCACTAACCAACAGGACAATATCTTCTCGGAGAGTGTCCTAGACAGCAGCTCATCAGAAATTAGAAACGATGTCTGGGACCCAAACTACTGGAACCGAGGAGACCTCAAACTCTCCCTTTGACAGAAGTTCATTTTGCTGATGGAGATTCATCAGAACATGTGGATTTGTAACAAACTAATTATCCAATATAGTCTGCATTAACTTGGAAGATATTATAATTGTTGATCAGCAAATTTTCATAAATCATTGACATTTCTGTTAATACTGATGTCAAAAGAATTTCGCACACTATGCAAACAAGTACAATGTGTACTGAATGGAATAAAATCAGCTGCACACTCCAATTTATCTGAATTATCAATGGTTTCACTATGGTGTGTCTACTCTCAAAACATTTCACAAGGTGGATATACTTGTACCCTTCTATGCATACTGTATCATATATATCACTTCCAGCAAAATTTACCTGGAAAAATATATAGACGCCAATATGTCCAATCAGTTGTGCACCACTAACCCAATGATAACCTCAGCTTCCAGAGGTATACCCAAAAAAGTCACTGCTGGTAGTATCAAATTTGACACAATCACAGGATTTCATAATAGTTATTACCAGTATGTACAATAATGAAATACATGGTATTAACTACTACTCCTCCATAATTGTACACTGACCCTACTGTATGGCCAGTGTTAATAGTTTGGATAAATTTACATCTGAGATGTGGACAAGACTTTCTACAATTAAATCATTCCAATCTGCAAATATCTGTGACAGGTGCCTCTTGGAAGTAAATCTTATACTCTGTGATGATAGTTGTATAAATAATTATTCACATCTTCTCAGAACATAATACTACAGTAATGTTTTCAACTGGATTCAATTTGTTATAGCTTATAATATACTTGCAGGACCAGTTGCCAATGAATAAATACACCCCTCTGACTCTGAGAGTTATCATATATACCGTAAGAATAGTAGAGCCCATTGCAACTCACACAGATAGCCGAATTTCCCTTTTGCACTGACGAGGGTACCTGGAATCAATACATCTATCAATACCCACTACCAACTATTCGGGATATCAGCATTATTTACAGCTCTATATCACACTGGGTCACATTCAAATACGTTATCCACTATCTATATTATTTACCTTCCTCTGTTCAAGTTGTGCCATGTCAATATTATCCCAAAGATATCAAAAACACTTATAAAAGATAGAATAATAAAGTGTCAATTGTACTATTTATACAAATATATTTTGCAATCACTAGTAATGTCTGAAAATAGAATTTTACTAACAGACTCTGACAACATTCTTATTCTCCACTTATTTCTGTAATGTGAAATATTTGAATACATGTTATACTTTTTGAAGTCATCAATAGCATAAAGTGGATTTGTAAAAGAACTCAAAGTATGCCAATGGGACATTGAACTATTCAACTGCTTGCTCACAATTGAGATTAGAATCTGGATCTAAAGGTATTGAAAGCAACTAATTTTGATACTCTGCTGGCTCTAGCTATTTAGGCATTCTGCAACCTAATCTGGCAGAATGCTGTCCACAATATCTATAGGCTGAAGTAGCCTGATAAATCAAAACAAGTGCGTCTGAAATCAATCAAAAACATACTTAGTTGACAGCTGAAATGTCTAACTACGAGCAATACCACAAATCAATTTGATATAATATTCACATCTATGCCTCAATATATGAGGTCTTCATAATGTATCTCAATTGTCTCTCTCATTGCAATATACTAGCTGGCAGGGAACAGCGATATCATTAATATATAGTATTTTGTCTGTGCATCAAACTCCAAATTGTATCAGCTCCATCAATGTTGGGAAAATTACCACAGAATTGTCATTTCATGATACTGCATTGTGAGCTAACCATACACCATCTCAATATGCTGCCCTTAATTGTCTACAACCATACACAGATCTTGTTCTGGAAGTGTATGTTGATATAGTTCACCAATAGCTCAAGAAAATGAATGATACTGAAGTACAGAAAATGTTCATGCCTATCAAGATGACAGTCAACAATCAGTTAACAATAGTCTAACATATGTTACCGTGACAAAACATGTCCAGGTTCTATCCTGTAATGATTGTTTTTGTATATAGAACGGAAAAGATAATATAGCAAAACTCAGCTACTTTCAAGGTTATCCAAATAAATTTCAAAGAGCAGCTACCGAATGTTCTATTACTGATTAACAGTATATTCAAGGGTGATTCAAGCTACAATTCTACTAGATAATATCAATTAAATATTGGTATTTAATGAGGTACGCCAATATTGTCATAAAGCAGTATTCAATGCTGTTTGGATATCATCATCCACATCTAGAACTATATTTAATACATATCTTATACAAATACAACCTGGGGCAGAAGCAAAGTCTTATAGGGTAACCAACCAAACTTATAACATGTGTTTGAAGATTCGAACATGGTACTCTAATGCTCAGAGTGAAGTGATTAGCTAGAGAATCACTAATAAGGACTCAACTAAAGATAACCTGGAAAGAGAAATATATTCAAACACAATTTCTGAGCTCAATATTTGAGAAACATACTCCAATTATTTGTGGCGACAGTTGGATCGCTGATTATTGTGCACAGCATGATGTAAGCTAGGGAAAAAATCCATAATATCATTAAAAGAAGTATATTACCATTGGTTGCTGTTCAAGTACACTGAGATGAATAGTAATCATAACAATATCAGAAGATACAGTGATATCTTGATCTATGCAACTGGTACACTATGAACTCTGTGCAGTATTTTGACCTACAATTTACAATCTATTACAGCCAGAATGCACCCAGAGCCTACAGTTTACATTTTGGGATGGTCAGAATATACAGTTTATCTATTCTATTCTCAACAAGTATATTCTGTGGAAGATATGAAGATGGACATTGTCTGCAAAGTCTCTGGAGAGATCAAATTAACATCACTTAGAAATTCAATAGAAGATTTTGATAGTCCTAAAAGTGTGCAGCTATTTCGGATATAAATTGAAGACTTCTGGAAACAAATTTTCTGAAGTGGAGGTTTTGTTAGCAATGGAATATACTTATAGACTGGATATTTATCAAATGCCAGAATGGAGTCTGGTACTGTCATCAAGTATTTCAAAGTACTACTTCAAATAAGTGTCCTACATGTTATAGCCAGGTAAAAATTTCCAAACTCAGCTTAGAAATTATGTCAATAGTGAATAAATTCAAGAGTCAACATGTTGGAGGGATGCTGAGACACCTAACACTGGCACTTAACACAGCCCTAGACAATTCCCTATGTAAGATTTACTTGAGGTCATATTCCTTGGAAAGATTCTCGAAATGAGGCTTTCGATATTCCACAAACTTCTGATTTTGCTCATGGTTCAGCCTCTGTTGATTCCGAGCTGTCGTAAGCTGTGTCTTTGTTGGCATCCTGAGATCGATTCTTCCATTCCTGGTTTGCCTCTGGGGATCGCTAATGTAATCCTTCTTTATTTGCTAAGATTCTCGTAGGCATTTTTCAGCATCTGCCAAGGCCTGATCCTCTTGTTCATAATCCAGATTGAGAAAGTATCTTGAAATATCTCTAGGCACCAAAGATACTATTCACAATGAACGTGTACACTTTTGTTTCGGATGTTGCTGACAATGTGCAGATGGAAACCTACAGTTGTCTAAGTAATAGACTAGCGCATACTGAAATCCTATAATTGCTGCGAGCCACCAGACTCACTATGCTGCAAATAAATATTACCGCTTATGGAGCTGACAAATTAACTTTCCAAAAGTCCACAACAATATGTCAGCTTCAGATTCAAAGGTAATACTCATCCGGTGCAGTGCTGCTGCTACAAAGGTAATAGATTATCCATGTATACATAATAGATATAGGTATTATAAAAATGCAATAATATCTCAAGTTTATCTTTTGCTGGTTGGTGTTTCTGACTGTTCACTCCTAGAAGATGTCCTGATTATTGTCAGAACAATGTAGCCTCATTATAGTCGTGTTCGAGGGTCTGTACACTGATACTTCCACTCTCTAATTCCACTTTTCATGATTTCACTAATGTGGTCGTGACTTACATTCTTCCGAATGTGCACTGTAATACATTGCCACACATCCCTTAGGTTTTCGTGTACATACAACATGCTTTGGAAGCATTACGCTTCGGATAAGAATCAGGCCATCTATCAAATGAAATTATCTAAGACAATGTATCAAATTATAACACCAACTGGGACATCTTGCTACATGTATGGTTCAGTATGTTGAACATCAGCCAATTATAGTCGGCAGTACTTTATTGCAATATGTTTAATACCTCAAGGATATTATATGCCATTGCCTTATCTTGGTCATTTGGCATTGCATTCAGAGTTGTGTTACCTGGCAACCAACGACAACTCTGGCAATGAATAATTTGATGTGTCAGCTTGACGTTGACATTGAAGTGTGACGTTGCAATTCATCCGCAATCAAACCAATGAACAAGGTTTCTTTCGACCTCATATGTTCAGTTGACGTTATGAATTTTTCAATTAGACCATGCTTAGGCCGAGACAATTCTCTTTTGCTAGGGAGTACCCAGGTGGTTCATATCACCTGAGGTGATAGGACTCAGAGTCTCAAGTAATCGCATATTGGCTATCGACTATCCAGTTTGCAAGTTGAAGTAATCTCCAGTCTGATCTGACATATTCCACTTTCCAGGTAGAATGAATCTATTTGAAATCTGAGTGCACGGCTGAAGCAAGCTTCCCTGCTATGGCGACATAACTGCATCATCAAAATTGAATCCAATACGCAATAAGACTTGCTTATCCAATCGAGATGATCCCTATGTTACCCTGCTAAAGGCCAAAGGACTGGTAATAGTTTGGAGATGCCATGGGTAGGTGTTATGTATGTCATCTGACTAGACCTAGAGTAACTCCATGACATGTACCCAAATTAGTTATTCAAGTACCATGATTACTGTTTCCGGAACTCCCTTAACACGTTATTAGAAAACTTATCAATGCAATCTTGATAACTTCTTCGATGTATCCAATCGCTTCCTTTGGGGGGATTTTTGTACCTGAATATAATCAATTTTGATTCTCCATTGTCAGAAGTATCTATCAGCTGGACAAACTGTATCTGCCTTCATGTAATAATGTAAGAAGACTCAACAAGGCATATTGTATCCTGAAGGGTTATCTTAGAGAGTACTAAATCGAATACATTATAACAATCGCTGATATAGGCACATTCCATTTATAGATTCGTCGAGTATATCAACCAGCCAAATATTCAATACATTGCCTCAGTCAGAGCTGCAGTGGATTCATCATACTTGGGGTTTCAGAATGTTATCTGCAATAACCCAGTATACAGCTTGTAAATAATAATGTAGCATTTTACACAAATGAGACTGTATATAAACAAGAATCCCTATGATAGCAGTACAGATATAAGGTATTATATCTACAAGTTTGATTCAAAAGAGATATTTTATTGTCACTCTTGTTCAGTATGGAATTAGATTTGATATTCCATTGAATGGTCATGCCGATCACAGCAGCAGTTTCAATAAATGCAAAATGTTACCAATCCCATGATGTAATCTTGGCACATTCGAATGACAGCTTCACAAACCTGAGTCTATTGTTTTCGGCTGTTTCACTATATGTAACACCAGAAGATCCAACCTAGGTCCTAATCAATACAAGCCCCCGATAAATTCTGTACTGATGAAGAAGAAGGCTAATTAGGGTGCAATCAGGATGCATATGACGATTAACACACAAAGAGAGACAAAGTAACTTTTCGATTCTCTGCTTCTGATTGATACTATCGATTAAACAATATTATCTTATGATATGAATTGTTGATGTACCCGACTCAAGAGTATCGCCATAATCATGACTCAAAAGTAACATCCCCACAACTGGCACTTAATGACGAGGACAACTGTCCAAGAGTGAAATGACTCCAACTATCGACTGTTCTGTAAGAAACAGCAAAGTAGTTTCACCTCTCCAGAAGGAGTAGTGCCGACTCAAGAGTATCCTAACAGAAGTATCCTCAAAACCAGCACACCATTTGGCTGGCTCTCGGACTTCCTTTGGACTCTATTGTCTGATCTTGCTCACCTCCCAATCAATGACTTGTATTTATTAAGGTACCCAGTATAACCAGCTAAAAAGAGGTGATAGATATATCCATGGCAAAGAACAGAAAAATCAATCTACAACTCTGAACTTTTAGAAATAAGTATCCTTGTTGACCTCGATGTAAGACTAATAGATAATACACTGGAATCAAGTGCAGCCTTAACCTACACTTCGAGAAATTGAATAGATATCTGGATATTCATCTCGTTGAAGATCGTATTGTATCGATGTCCTTTCGCCATTTCGGTATTGCAGATTATATGTTCAATGTTTTCACCCTCAACAATCCTTAGCCTGCCAAGGCTTACTTCAGAGTTTACATACATAACTACCTCATCATCTTCAACTTCTGCCATTGATAGTTGAGTTCTAACACACAGGAGTACTAACTATGTCATCAAGGTACTGTGCTTCTATTGGGACATAAATGCAATTAGCGATAGCTTATATGGATCTAAGCTTATCTGAAGCCAATTACTAACATATAGGTTCCTGTCATCAAGATCCAGTGAGAGTGCCCTCTTAAATACCCACCAAGTACATACTACTTTAACAATTATGGCCAATGACAGAACCATGAATTTGACTACACTTTATTAGAGCCAAACATAGTGATATTGGTACGGAAGCTGTTTTGCCTTATTCTGAATACAGTGTTACACACACCACTCAGGACATATGACTACAAGGTCCTATTCCCCCTAGTGTTGGCATTGGTTGCTGACCGCCAATTCAGGTCTGGGTTGCGGTCCAAACCGACCAGTCGTCAAATACGCAGTCCGGGCTGACAATAATCCCGAAATGTCGATTCAGGTATGGTTCCATGGACAGCTTCCAACCTGTCCGAATTGGGTGGGTTGTCAACAGTTTCTCCAGCGGGTCGGTTTGTACATTCGTATAATGGTTTTGCTTTTGCTGTTCGATAACTGTATTTGATCAAAATCGCTCAACGAACATCAAATAATACATTTTCAAACACATTACAGGTTGCGACATTGGCTATTTTGGAATCAATGTTTTTCCTTTTGTGCGTTATATTTAGGGGTACTAAGGTGGTCAAGTGTACTGTTATGAGCTCATACATCCACGTGACACCTTGATTACCCATTATACAAGACCAAAAATTGTTGGCCCTCAGTGGACGCTCATTTTCAGAATGGGGCAATGACCGCATCACCTTCTTTTTCGGCTATAAAGGTACTCATTACACCCATTACGCCTAGCCACAACTATATTACTTTGTAATTCCCACACTTAGAAGATGAAAAATCGGTGACGCTCAGTTGAGGCTCATTTTCATGATGGGGTAACGAACAGCTCAGGCATTGTTTTGCTTGAAAAGGCGGCCAATACATTCTATATGCAGTAATACAACAAATCAACACTTAGATAACTTGAAATCGAAAGGCAAAAACTTGATGACACTCAGTTGATGCCCATTTTCAGAATGGCGCAGTGACCGTGTAGTATGCTGTGTTACCTATAAAGGCTACAAATACAACGGTTATGCTAAATAGCGATTAAATCACTTTACAATTACCATACTTACATGACTAAAAAATGAGGACGCTCTATTCACACTCATTTTCAGAATGGGGCAGTGACCATGTCACTTGCTGTTTTGCCTATAAAGGCTGCCAATACAACGGTTATGCTAGATAGTGACTAAATCACTTTACAATTACCATACTTACAAGACCAAGAATCATTGAGGCACTGTTGACACTCATTTTCATGATGAGCTAGAGAGCATATCACCATAATTTTTGCCTCTAAAGGAGGCCACTACTTCGATTATGTATAACCCCAACCAAATCAATCATCAATTACCTGACTTACATGACCTAAAATTGTGGACACTACGTTGATGCTCATTTTGGCATTGTCGTATCTGCAATACCCAATCAATTGATTTTGCATAGTCTATAATTCACATTGTGTTGGCAGCCTTTCTAGCATTTTCATCGACTTTCTTCTTGATCACTACATTGTGCTTTAATACTACATATAAGTATATCCTTAAAAATATACTTTACAGTGTCTACTCATTGGAGATAATAATACACTCCAAAATCTGGTTCCTTTCGATCAATGGTTGTCATCACTTGCAGGTTTGCTCAATAGGCTGCTCCGGTCTTCAACTTGGATGTTAGCTGCATTACCACACAGCAGATAGTGTACTAACCAGTGGATGTTTCTTCATCAGTCAGCATATCTGGATCCAACTCTGTATCATGCTAGCTATCCTGGGCGTATGAATCAAGAGTAAATAATTCAGCACAGGCAAGAGATGTAAGTGAATACAAATATCCGGCCAGAACATTGCCTATTTGGGAACATTGAGCTCCGGCATTGTTACCGGGTGGCACGGGTGGAATTGCCGGCAGAGGTGGCATTTTGGGCTGAAGTGGTGCCATGTCTGATGTCGTCTGTCTGCATCACTCGGGTGAAGGTGCACCTCTTCCTTTGGGTCTCGAGCGTGTTTGCAGATTCTTTGCAGTGGCTTTTGGCATGAAAGGCATTGATCCATTTGATTTTGACGAAGCATCGCCCGGTGTCTTTCTACCGCAGCCTTCACCTTGATATGCCCATGGAACTCAACACCCTGTTTCTTCTCTTCTCGGACTTCAGTGTGAGGTTTCTTCATCAGATACTGCATTTCCTCTATTGCGGCGCACAAAAACCAGCCGTTGGGCATTTTGGGCATCTACAACGCCAGGTGCATGTCAGACTATTCCAGCTGTACACGACAACTACCTCAACCATATACACTTCTGTAGCCACCTCTAAGGCGATTCAGAACTGTTTCATCCACTCCCAGGGATGAATATCACGAACTTCACATGTGAAAATCCCAGAGCTGACAACAACATGATGTTCAATTTCGCGGAGTGTGCGGACAAATACGTTCGCCGAACATGGAGGTTTCCCGTTACGGGTTGCAATAAATTGGTCATGTAGTACTCTAAGTACACCCGCTGTATGTTATATGGTTATTTGACGGCCATTCACCACGGTATAGATATACTCACAGCCAATTGCATGTTACTTCTTATTCTGGTTTCTTCCTTTCTTATGCACAATTTTTAAATGTGCATCCTGAGTCATATGTTCGGTGGGTGCATTGGCAGCATCGGAGTGGACTAACTGGTGTCTGCATTCATCCTGTGTGCCATTGTCTGACGTATCGGACAAAATGTCCGTCGTTCGGCTCCATTCTGATCCGGTTACCCCTGTCTGAGATATTTGTGTCTCCATGATTTGGTGGTGTGGAATAGGAGAGGAAGATGATAACGAAAAGAAGCGGGAAGTTCTGAGGAATATATATTTTGCTTGATATCAGAATGGCATAAGTAGCAACCAAGTTATACGTTATACTCAAGTTGAATGCTGCTGGTTGTAGCTACAAGTTGCAGGGAATTCAAACCATCCGGCGACTCACAATAAGTCCGTCCAATCTTGTGAGTTTTTTTCCAGGGGCAAATTGTGGTGTACGACAGCTGAAATCGCATGATTATCTGATATAAATAGGACTTTCATCAAGGGAAAGAATGTCTGCTGCCGTTTGTCTCAATACATCCCCGGGACAATACATGAAACTGGCACTAACAATCAAGTCAGGTTGTACGGTCAGACTAACTATTCCCGCTTTATTGACAGTCAAAAGCCAGATTTCGCTGTGTTCAACATGATTAAACATACCAACCTTGATCTAAAAGACACAGCTTGCCTCCATACTGTCCATATCTTGCAACATGCAACATCTCGCCCAACAATACAGTCAACACAATCTACAATGGTTGATTCTCTGAAAAAGAACTTTTCGCCACTTCCAGCGAGCAAATACGGCAAATCGACAAAGCGTTCCAGACGACACCATCAGGAAGCGAATGAGGTGATGGGCGCCTACGAAGCAGATACTGTCCGAGCCTTTGGGGTATTGGGCAGCCTATGATTCAAGAAGAACCTTGCTGTAGAGAAACCACGAGGAAACCACTTCTTAAGCAATGACGAGAAAGAGAAGTGGACCTAGGATTATGTTGAGAGAGAATCCGCTGGGGCGAGACACCAAGTTGAAGACACCGAGGCAGCGATTAGACAGGAGCAGGAAGATACGCAGACAGCTGAAAATAAGGGATTGACGACCAGACAGCCCAAAGAATGTATCATGAGATGATGGTTGCTATTGGACACAGTCTAAGCGATATTGAAAGTTCCAACGATGGGGAGGAAGGGGAAGATGAGAATTATGAAGAGACAGAGTAGGGTAAGCTGAGCGAAGATGAGGAACCCGGCTGGGTGATGAGCACAATATCAAAAACGGTCCAGCAGCGCATGGAGAGGTTTTGGCAGAAGCAGATGCAGCTTGACAAATTGACACAACAGGGATGGGGGGACGTGGCTGATTACTTCCATGATACAGATCAGAAGCACAGCTCATCCTCATTGAGGGTTCCGGCTGTCGTTGAACCGCAATCCAATCAAGATTTTGCCGCACCTGCTCCCACAACACTTGGAGAGCTTATAGAGTGTCTTCATATTGTCCCCAGAATATTGCAAATGCCGCAAGGGACAACTCGACCCGAAAGTTGTCATATGAGGCTAGGTTCTGCGAACCCCAAGTTGGACACTGGTATACCCGGTCATACGCCTGCAGTGGAGATAGATTCATCACGTCTGCTGAAAGCGAAGCCTATTGAGCCTGTAAGCTTTTACCCCTGCACAATGCATCCACAGCCAATTACCATGTAGATATTGGATTCGGATGAAGACATGTTAACAGCTCCTGCGCCAGCGGAGGAAGAGATAAGCAAATTGTCATTTTTGATATTATATTTCGGTGAAAAGTAATTTGTGTACCCATTTTCCTATGTGTCAGCATTTTTTAATTTTGGAGACCAAATTTTGAGACGTGATATTTCGTGTATGCATGTGCAAGAGTCGAATGCACCATCCGAAAGTTTTAGAATCCAAAGCAGGTTGCCAGACAGCTAACGAGATCTATTTTTGTTTGCCGATTAGTGTTAAGTGAGCAAGCAAACGCATAATTAATGATGAAATATATTAACAAGATTTAAGTGAGTGATGTCATACAAGTTATAGAAGCAGAGGTCAGTGCTCAATACAAATCTGTCTGTATGATGACCGTGATGCGGTATATATCCACGGATTCAACTGCCGCACTGACATGGTGCACATGGTTCAGATAGTTGAAATTGCTTATGGTACGTCATGGAAATCGAGAAGAACGAGCTGGATGAGGAATGGTGACGAAGTCGAGCTATATGTATGAAAAATTAGTGAAGTGATCTACATGCTGTCAATTTCCGGCCGAAAGTGCAGGAATGTGATAAGGCCATGCCATCACTCACGTACAAAATGTGCTTGGAGGTTGATCAGAACTCAACAGGCCACAAAGCTTCTGAATGCAAACAACAATGATTAGAAACGCAGTATAGAATGTCAATACCAAGTATAAGATTCGTTTCATACAATGATTGAGTGTAGGTAAGCTGTTTGTTGTGTCCCCATTCTAAAAATTAGTGTAAATGGAGTGTAAATGATTGTCAGTCTTTCCCATTCGACAATTGAAGGGCTGCATTGTCACGTGACTCCAAAGTAAATGTATTGGTCAGCGTTATAGCCTCAATGGCACAGAACACGCTTGTTGGCCCATCCGAAAAATGAGCGTCAATGGAATGTCAAGGATTTTTAATCTTACACATTGGACAATCAAAGAGCTGCATTATCATGTAACTCGAAAGTGTATATCTTGGTCAGTGTTATAGCCAAAAAGGCAAGTGAGAAGCTCATTGCCCTATCCTAAATATGAGCATCACTGGAGCCTCAACAGTCTTTAGTCTTACACATTCCACAATCAATTGCCTACGTAGTCATCTCCTGCCAAAGTAAATGTAGTCGTTGGTGTTATAGCTAAAAAGGCAATTGACATGCTCGTTGCCCCATCGAAGAAATGAGGATCAACAGAGGGTCAATGATTGATGGCTTTGCATCACGAAAAATCTAATGGCTAAGCGGCGACATCAACTCGTAATCGAACCATCGGCTGCCTTTCTAGGCAACAATGCTTGTGAAAATATCGCTACCATGTCCTATAAATAAGCATTAATGAAGCATCAATGATTGTTGGCCTTGTATCTCAGAAAATGCTATGCTTGAGTGGCAACATCAACCCATAATCGCACTACTGGCCACATTTCAAGTCAAAAATACTTGCTACAACATCGTTACCATTTCCTAAAAATGAGCCTCAACGGAGCGTGAACAATTGTTGGCCTTGCATCATGGAAAATGCTCGTGCTGTGTGGTAAAATTAACCCATAATCAAATGATCGGCCACCTTCCTAGGCAAAAATGCTTGCGTCAACATCGCAACCATTTCCTAAGAATGATCGCCAATGGAGCATCAACGATTGTTGGCCTTGTATTATGGAAAATGCTAGATCTGTGCTACAACATTAACCAATAATCAAATGATCAGCCGCCTTTCACGGCACAATACTTGTTACAACATTGCAACTGTGTCCTAAACATGAGCGTCAATGGAGCATCAACGATTGTTGGCCTTGCATCATTGAAAATGCTATGGCTGTCCGGCAACATTAACCAATAATTGAACTATCAACCGCCATGTTAGACAAAAATGCTTGTGACGGCATCGCTACTGTGTACTGAATCTAAGCGTCAACAGAGCGTCAACAGAGCATCAACAGAGTGTCAATGATGAGTCAACAGAGCGTCAATGATTAATGGTCATGCAACTTGCAAAATCCAATCGCTGTCCATCGACATACACCCAGAATCACCATATTAGCCACCGTGGTGGGCAAAAATCCCACTAGCAATTCCGTTACCACCTCGTGAAAATATGTGTCAGCGGAGCGGCAAATGGTTTTGTGGGGCTCAGTAAGCCTCACAGCATTGAAATACCTTGGGTCGTTCCTAAATGCCATTCTTAACAGTCAGTCTTATCAGTATGATTCTGTATCAAACTTAACAACTATGCATGCAGTGTCTCACAGGTCTTACTATTGTTTTGCATGTAGCTCAAGAGTCAATATTTAAGCACCAGCATTCTACTCAACAATAATATCACCTTTGACAGTCTCTCAATGGGAATTACACAGTCTCCAACTACCAACAGCCATGTCAGATTCCCAATCGATAAATACCTTGTTGCGAGAGGCTATAATATCTTCCAAAAATGAATGAGTCTTTATTCACGATTTAACCGACCTTACTTTACAAATCATAATCAACGCCTGGTGGACTTCAATCAATATGGGCTCGAAACTTCCGATTGCTTGGAAAATTTCTAGACACGCTCCTTTATGGAACTTCTATTTGCACTGTGGAATTGAGGAGACCAGCAGCCCTGGCATCATATGTATCGTGTGTCATCAAGTTCTTCGCCATCCATCAGAGCATAGAACCAGCTTTATGGGGTAACACTTGCTAGCAGACATGCACATTGCAAAGCTAAACGAACTAAAACAGTCAGCAGTTTCTGAATTGACAAGTACAACTGTTGACAAAACAGCATTGGCTATCTTCAAGAGACAAGGCAGGCGGGGAATTACAATTGTAAGATCACCAGAGAAATTCATATTCGACAGTTTGGTCTTACTTATATTAACATCGTTGACAGACACAATGCTCTACACTAGCAGCAAACAATTTCCTAACCGCCAAATTTCACCATAATACCTGGAATCGCTACCTCATGTTAGGATTTGTTTCAGCTAACATTCCTGGGAGCGCTATCTCAAACATCGATCTACGACGATGATATAATGCATTACGCAGTGAGCTGGTGCTTCCATCTGCCAGCACCCTAAGCAACCTTTGCCGGTGGGAATACTCATTGACAGTGGATGCACTTAAGCAGCAATTGCCGTCAAGAAATACAGTTAGCTTAGCTTGGGATGGGTGGACATCAATGTACAAATTTCCGATAACATCAGCCATAGCTTACTATCTGGACCAAAATTGGGTATTGCAAGAAGTACAACTAGCGTGCGACAAGGGCGATAACCTGTTCTTTTCCTATATCAAATGCTAATTAAGATTACCAGGTCAAGGGTCAACATACTGGAGCAAGGCTAGCCATCCATTTGAAGGAGATTCATGATCATTTTGAGCTTACCGACGGCCATTTACTAGCAATTATGACAGATAATGCTTCTTCAAATTACTCGATGACTGGGGAACAGCAATCACCCCTTCATGCCCCCGGTATCCTGTGGCCCGCAATGAGAAACTGCGTACCATGGCATGGCGCACGGCATTCACCTTGCTTTGGGTGCATTCACAAGCAGTCTCGGGGTGAATGGCCGCACCAAGTCTTCAGAAGCCCATGAGGGCAATCAGCAATTTGGAGAGAATGAAAGCACAGACATTGGCCAGAGTCAAAGACTGCAAGAAGAGGGCAACGATAGAATCAACATGGTGTCGGGTATGCAGCCGGGTTGTGCAAAAATAATTGTGAAAGTACGTATTTCAAGACATTGTGAATGACCTGAGATTGACATTCGTATAGCAGAGAATGCTTGCTTTATTGATTAAGCTGACTCCTGGTCGTCGAAACGAGTTCATTGATTGTCAAAAAGCCAATGTACAAATCGCAGTACTACCTATTATGGATGTGAAAACATGGTATAATTTGACACTAGAGTTGCGTGGGTGAGCCTACCAATTACGAGAATTCACCCGCGAGAGGCTTAAGAATCCAAATTACAGCGCATGCCGGCCGCTGCTCACAACACAGGATGAATCAACCATCGTCAATTACGTTATGGAAGTTTTGAGGCCATCCCGATACTGGACCCTGTGGATGTCGAAAAACCATACAGTTACTCTGCATCATGTCATCACTGTTCCAAATGACATATTTAATCACATGGATGGCGTTATGCAAAGTCTGGCTAAGTAGAAGACACAATGAAAGAAAGACATATATGTTACGGGGGTGTATTCCCTAAGTAACGTTATTCCTGTATCCGGTGATACTTATTCACTTAGGTTCACTGCCGTAGATCCTATTCTCCAAATCTTTTTATAATCTTGGCTCGTCTTTCCGGTATCCGTTTCGCT